>Ga0209662_1000005_pt1 | contig 229481 bp, 174 predicted proteins | sample SaaInlV_150m_DNA_4_FD_184662 | JGI IMG/M metagenome (GOLD analysis project Ga0209662, IMG submission 184662) | Marine microbial communities from expanding oxygen minimum zones in the Saanich Inlet - SI072_LV_150m_DNA (SPAdes) (version 2) | ecosystem: Environmental > Aquatic > Marine >...
AAAAGACCTTGATGTTGAGATCAAAGAGAAAGAAGCACAAGCTGAGACTGTAGAGATTGAAGAGGCTAGTGAGGATAAAGAGTAAAGAGGATATATTTTAGATTGAAAACCTTGACTAAAATACCTTTTATCATGCTCAAAAATCCTTGTTATCAATTATGCTTCGGAGTATACTTCGCAGTCAAAGAAGTTAGGAATAGAAATCGGTAATATGATCGGAAGGAAAAGTAGTATAAAAATGAAATCCCCTGATGGTTTTCGCTTTTTCCTGATTAACGATAAAAAGAATCGTGTGAGAGAGATGTTTTTCTCAAAGCCCCTCGTTTTATCCGTTAGTATTGTCATGACTCTCACCGTTATGGGTGTGGGTGCATTTCTATTCTCTGGCCTATCTAATACCCAATATGATTTAAAAGTTCAGAGCCTCAAAAGTCAAAACAAGGAACTTGTTCGCGTCATGGAAGACATGAAAATTCGTCTCGATGATGCTGAAGTCAAATTAACAGAACTCGTTGACCAGGATGAAGCCTTGCGTATTTATGCTGATCTCCCTTCAGTTGATGATGATGTTCGTGCGTTGGGTACTGGTGGTGCCGTCAATGACTACGCTGAGAACTATAATGATCTCATGCCATATACAGACTTAAATCTCAATTCACTTGAAAGCAACCTGTCCAGCCTGGGTCGGGAGTTAACCTTACAGCTCAATAGTTATGAACAAATCTATTCCAAGCTTTCCCAGGATGTAGAACGTTTGCGTAAGACGCCTTCAATTTCTCCCGTGAATCGTGGATATCTGACATCTTCCTTTGGATCACGCCCTGATCCGTGGACTGGAAAGCGAAGAATGCATCACGGTCAGGACTTCGGAGTGCTTACAGGTACTCCCGTTTATGCACCGGCAGATGGTGTAGTAAAATCACGGAATGGCAAAACTGGTTATGGAAATACAATAATTCTTGACCATGGCTATGGGATCAAAACAGTCTACGCTCATTTAAGTAGATATGTTGTTAAACCGGGAAATAAAGTCAAGCGTGGTGATTTGATTGCTTATTCAGGAAATACTGGTAGAAGTACAGGACCTCACCTTCACTATGAAGTGCGAGTTAAAAATGTACCTGTAAATCCCCGACATTATTTCTTGACCGATAAAATCGAACTATAGAGTAAACATACAATAATATTTTAAGCGTCCGGAAATATCCGGGCGTTTTTTTTATCTGGAACATGTAACGATAAAATGAAAATTATAGCCAAATATACCTGCACACTACTATTGATTCTATTGAGCATTCCTGGTGCTGCTGATGAAAACCCCATTCGCATCAAGGCAGTTGGTGATATCATGCTGGGTTCTTATCATCCGGATGGATTTCTGCGTCCCGAGGAGAAGGGAAGCATCCTCAAATACATCCGACCCTTAATTCAAGATGCAGATATTACTCTGGGGAATTTAGAGGGTACGCTTTGTGATAGCGGAAGTACTGAAAAATGTGAACCCGATTCCCTGGATTGCTATGTCTTTAAGATGCCGGAGATTTATGGTGAAGATCTGGAGTTAGCCGGATTTGATTTCCTTTCACTGGCGAACAACCATATTGGTGATTTTGGACCGGAATGCGTCACAAAAACAGAAGAAGTTCTGGAAGCCAATAACATCGGGTGGTCTGGAAGACCAGGCACCTTTGCCAGCAAAACTATTCGGGGGGTAAAAATTGCATTCATTGCCTTCCATAGTGGCGGTTTTTGCAACAGCTCCCTGGACCTGGAAACCGCTGAAAGTCTGGTTTTAAGTCTCGATATTGACCACGACCTTGTATTAGTCTCAATCCATGGCGGGGCAGAGGGTCTTGCGGCCATGCATCTTCCAGATAGTACAGAATATTATATGGGTGAAGAGCGAGGACATATGATACAATTTTCCCATCGAATGATTGATGCCGGCGCAGACCTGATAGTTGGGCATGGACCGCATATTGCACGAGCTATGGAGCTCTACAAGGGGAAACTGGTTGTGTATTCGCTAGCTAATTTTGCAACATATGGAAGATTCAATTTACAAGCTGAGCGTCGTTTTGGAGCAGTATTGGATGTTGAATTTAACAAAAGCGGCGATTTGATCAAAGGGAGGCTCATTTCAACCGAACAAAAGTACTGGGGTGTCCCATTTGTTGACAGGGAGCATAGATTCAGTCATTTAGTCGATTCTCTCTCAGCAGCAGATCGTCCAGAATCGACTGCCAGATTAACGGCTGATGGCACCATCATATTACCCAATTAATCATTCCAACCACCCTTTTTATAGCCTTGTAGGTCGCTGGACGGAAAAATATATTCATCGTTGTTAAGTGGGGACTGAATGTTTTTGAAAGCGAGATTTGATCATTAATAATCCAAAAAAATATTATATCGAGACCTATGGTTGCCAGATGAATGAATACGATTCAGAATTGGTAGCAGGTCTTTTAGAAAAAGAAGAATATACCCGTACTGAGGTGGCAGATGATGCCCACCTTATTCTGGTAAATACTTGTTCAGTTCGCGAGCATGCTGAAGAGAAGGTGCATGCCCGATTAGGTAATTTGAAAGTGTTTAAGGACCGGAATCCCAATGTTAAAATTGGTCTACTCGGCTGCATGGCTCAGAACCTCAAAGAGGATCTGCTCAAGTCCAAACCATACGTAGATATTATTCTGGGTCCTGACTCCTATCGCAAACTCCCCGGTATGATTTCGCTACCAGTTGATACCGAAGAAAACATTGTTGATACCAAATTGAGCAGGATGGAAGTCTATGATGATCTCTTTCCAGCAAGACGTGAAGGTATCAACGCCTGGATATCCATTATGCGGGGTTGCGACAAGTTTTGCACCTTCTGTATTGTACCGTTCACCCGCGGACGGGAGCGAAGTCGTTCCATTGAAAGTATTGTTGAAGAAGTCAAGCTCATCAGGAATGATGGCTTTAAGGAAGTAACCTTACTGGGACAAAATGTGAACTCCTTTCACCATGAGGGTCGCAGGTTCCACGAATTACTTCATGAAGTCTCCCAGATCGAGGGGATTGAGCGGATACGTTATACTTCACCACATCCGCAAGACTTTGATGACGAATTGATAGAGGTACATGCCACCAATCCCAAGATATGTAATCACATCCACTTCCCATTGCAAGCTGGAAGCGATGAGGTTTTGGATCGCATGAATCGCACTTATACCAAACAGCACTTCCTGGATCTTGCTCAGAAAATGCGGGATAATATCCCCGGTCTGGCTCTGAGTACGGATATGATCGTGGGCTTCCCCGGTGAAACAGAGGCAGATTTCCTAGAGACACTCGATGTGATGGAACAAGTCAAATTTGATACCGCTTTTACCTTTAAATACTCATCACGACCGGGAACGAAAGCCGCTGAATTTGAAGACACGGTTGCTGAAGATGATAAGCAGGATCGGCTCCAACGCATGATTACCATGCAAAGAGAGCATACACTTCTGAGAAACCGTGAGCACATTGGTGAGAGGGTTGAAGTCCTCGTAGAAAAGAATTCAAAAAAGTCTGAAAATCAGCATCAAGGTAGAACACGCTCCAATAAAATTGTTATATTTGATAAAGCCGGTGAGCAACCAGGTGATTTGGTCAATGTTGAAATCGTTGATGCACAGGGAATCACACTGTTTGGTCGCATCGTAGATTGAGGGATTAGATGAAAGAAATTAAAATCTTTGTCACAGTTGCAATACTTCTTACCGTTGTATGGGTATTTACTCAAAATGCCACGCCAGTTGAATTGAAACTCATGGGTGCTGTATATTCAAACATACCGCTATATTTTGTCATCCTCGGGTCTGTCATACTGGGTATTCTTTTTGGATTCTCCATAACCATTGGTCAAAACATCAAATTAAGACAAGGTCTGAAGTTGATTGACCGGGAACGTGAGAAACTCCAGGGTGAAGTTGACAAACGTCGACAGGCAGTCCTGGAAAAAGATGAGGATGTGGAACCCAACAACTAAGGGGGATTAATAATTACCATGGACCTTATCACATTATTATTTGTAGTTTTATTTTTGGCTGTCATAGGGGTGCTCATCAGGTACTTCTTCTTTAGTCAACCAAAGAAAATTGGTGCTCGCGGCGCTGAGATAAAAGCGCTCAATCACATTTTGGCCGGAGAAAAAAAACAGGCACTTCAGCAGTTGTCTGAAATTGCTCGCAATGATACTTCAAATCATGGAGCATTCCTCCAGGTCGGTGATTTATACAGACAGTTGGGAAATGCCGAACAAGCCATCATTGTACATGAGGATGTTCTTAATCGACAGGGTATTAGTCAAGACTTCCAGCTCATGGCCCTTGAACGTCTTGCCAGGGATCATGAAGCTTTGAAACAGTATCCTCAGGCAGTTCTATATGCTGAGGCGATCCTTAAAATTAAGAAGAAAGACTTATGGGCATTAAAAGCCTTACATCGTTATGCTGTTAAGCAAGCGAAATGGGCGGATGCTATCAAGGCCTTTCAAAAAGAAAATGCTGCCGGAGGGAAGGCAGATCCACTCTTGCCAGCGATTTATAAGACGCAGGAGGCTCTACAGCAAAAGAAGGCTGGAAAATCATCTGAGGCTAATACTCTTTTAAAACATGCCATCAAACTCAACAGTAAGTGTGCCGCTCCATACTATCATCTTGGCAAAATTCGTCAGGAAGAAGGTAATTTTAAGCATGCAATTGACTTCCTCACAAGTTTTGTTGAGCTAGATCCCACCGCGGGAAGTATCGTGTTTGCTGAGATTGAGAAGATGTACTTTGAACTTGGTCAGTTTGAGCAAGTTGAGCAATTCTACCAACGCCTCCACACAAAGCAACCTGACAATCTTGAGGTCGTGATTGGCCTGGCAAATTACTTTGAACGTAAGGGTGAATACAGAGATGCTCTTTCCCTCCTGGAAGATATTAAGGAACCAGATTATTCAAATTTGAGCTTTGTTCTAGGTCAGCTGAATATGTTAGATAAACTGGGTCATAAGGACATGCTCAAGACAACCATAGATAACTTTATTACCTCTGACCGCCAAAAGCGAATTCTCACTTGCCCTGATTGTGGCAACATAAGTGATGAGCCCCGCTATATTTGTGATAAATGCGGATGGGTAAAACACGCCTGATTAAAATATCCTTTCTGGTGATCATTTTCATCGGAAGCCTTTCCAGCACCTCTGCTCAAGATGTGGCTGGATTGTTGTCTCTCATTCAGCATGGCAAAATTGACAGTGCTGAGATTATTCTCACTGATCTAAGCTATAAATATCCTGGTCATCCAGGGGTGCGATATGCCCGAGCTATCATGCAGGATGATGCATTGGTTGCGGCGGGTATTTATAAGGATATTCTCCGAAATCATGGCAGTAGTGAGTATGCAGCATCATCATTGATGCATCTCGGTGAATACTATTACGCTCAAGGACTTTATGTTCAGAGCCGTCAATATTTTTCCCGGTTGATCAGATTTCATCCAGATCATCCAGATATCATCAATGCAGTCAATCTGATGTTAAGAGCTGGCATTGCTTCCCGACAAATGGATAGCGTCTATATCGACCTGGCAGCTATTCTGGATGCTTTTCCCAATGTGGCATTTGATATCCCTGAGGAATTGGATTTGACACGCATACCTGGTCGCAGACAAAATGCAATACATCCTCCTCCAGCTACCAGCAGTGCACCTGCTCCTATTCGGAGCCTGGGTCAAGATCTGGGCAAGAACAACGCTGAACCAGAGGGTCAATTCTCCTTGCAGGCTGGAGCATTTGGAAGTTATGACAATGCCAAACGGCTTGCCGATCAAATTGAATCAATAGGGTATTCTACAAAGATCAAAGAGCGCTCTACAAATGGTAAGACCCTCTTTTTAATAATGGTTGGAGACTATTCGTCCAAAACAGCTGCACTCAGCGTAGCAGATATGCTTGATGCTGCCCTGGGAATCCCATCATTCCCGGTAGCCAACAATTAAAATGGGAATGTATGTGGTCCGGTGGCCACTGCAGCCTTCAAAGCTGTTATGCCGGTGGAGAGCCGGCGGATAGGTTCGACTCCTATACATTCCCGCTACAAAACTTATTTTAGAATCAGATATCCGATTTAACTCATGAAGACCATTCATATACCAAATCAGAGACCAACAATAATCATCCGGATGGTGCTTTTAGTGATCCTCATGTTGGTATTGGTTTCTTGTAGTCAAGGTATACGGATGAAGAATCTGGTAAATTACCCAATCCAATTATCCTCGCTGGATGCCCTTGATACGCTCAAGATATCTCCAGATATTGTCAAGTATTCAGGTAGTGAAGTGAGTTCCTACAGAATCATGGCGCAAGATATCCACATCCTGGGACGACATGAGGCACGACCGGTTTGGTCTGGTGATGAACAGGGCTGTTTCCTGGTTGATCAAGGAGCCGGAGTCTACATTTCTGATTTTAATTTCCAGGGGTCAACAGCTGACACAGCACTCATTAGAGTAAGATCTGGATATCTCATCCTTGAAAATTGCGATTTTGTATCAAGCGACTTTTGGGCTATTCAAGTCGATTCTGGGGCAATTCTCGAATTACGAAATGTAAACTTTGCATCTGGAGGTGAGGGTGCTATACACTTATCCGGTGGTCAGGCGAAAATATTTGATAGTCATTTTGAGCAGGTGGGGAATACTGCAGTTTACGCCAGCAGTGGCGACCTATTAGAAATCCATAACTCCAGTCTTGAAAACACCATGGGGTCAGCGCTGAGCCTTAATTCAATCAATGAAGTGTGGCTGGATTCGGTGCGAATTATAGACTCCTTTCAAGATGGAATAGTTATCAGTGGATGTGATTACGTCCTGATAAGTGAGGGCGGCTCCAGGGGGAATGGTCGGCACGGTTTGGTATTGAGTGATGCAAAGATAGTTGGACTTCTGAATTTTACTTCCATGGGTAATCTCGTAAATGGTATGGAGCTCAATACTGTAGACACCCTCCGGATTCTCAATTCCGAATTTATTGGGAATGGACAGGGTGGCGGATTCATTTCCAAGACTCAGCGAACCAGGATAGCTGGTGTTCGAGTGGGTCACAATGGGGGTGAGGGGTTCCATTTCAACCAGGGAAACGAGCTTTGGATTAATAATTCCTCATTTCAAGCAAATCCGCTGACTGGTCTTGGCATCAACTCTATAACATTTATTGATCTCAAACAAGTCAGTCTGGTGAACAATGGTCAAGGATTGTTTGCAACCAAATTTGACAGTCTAGAGATAGCTCATAGCCTTTTTAGCTCAAATCGTATCAGTGCTATGGATCTCAGTGTAGGTGATCAACTGCATGCCTCGCAGAATCTTGTCAAAGGGAACAGTTCAGGATTGGTGATCAAGGAGATTCTTTTTGTGGACCTCGACTCGAACCGGGTTGAGTCAAATATTCTTGGGAATGATATCCAATCTGTCCCCACATTGAAGATGAATGACAATATATGGGTATCAAACGAGAGTGGTGCCTACTTCTCGGACATTGGTTCCATGAGCAGCACAGGTGATCAATGGCTTTCGAATCTTGATACCGGTTTTGAAATATTCTCCGCAGATGAATTACTCATTTCTGGAGCCAGGATTCACAACAACAGGAAAGGGGCACTTCTCAATGAGGTCTCTCTCCGGATGGAATCCACATCAATTGATTCAAGCAGGGAAATCGGTTTGAAGCTCATGCATACTAGCGGGATATTGGAGAAGATCAGCTCACAACACAATGGCGTTGCCCTCGAGCTTGGAGAAGGCAGTCAGGCCAATATTACTCAAAGTCAGTTTAGTAACAATGAACTGACCATCGATGCTAGCGCTTCGGTATCCTTGAGCCTATCATTTTCAACTGTAAGTCATTCCAGAAATGGAGTGCGTCTTGGAAATTATGCTGAAGCCAGCATCCTCTCAAATCAGTTCAGACTGATTGATGGCTACTCCGTTGAGCTATCTGGACCTCATATTCAATCTCTCCTCATGAGACAGAATGTGGTTTCGAAGACGGGAGGTGTTTTAAATTCTCGTACATCCGCAGGTGAAATCCGAGTTCAGAGTAATACATTTGCCAATAACCTCAGTGGCATTACGGCCTCCAAACGCACATTGACGGCCTTGGATCATAACATATTTTTCCACACTGCTTCACCCGAAACTCAATTATTAAAGGATGAACAGCCATTTAGATGGAATTGCCTGTATCCTGCAAAGGAAATCCAACAACCTGTCTCAACTGAATCCGGGAATATTTATTCTGATCCTGATTTTGGCACCAACTATTACTTAAATCCAACCTCACCTTGTCTAAATGGTGGTGATAATGGGTTACTTATAGGGGCTTTGGGAGCACTTCCCGTAGCTCGTCCAGCCCTTCAGCCATAAAGATGGGAACGTGTAGGCATTTAGATTGTATAAATTTCCGTATCTGTGGAAATAAATCCAGATTCAAACCGATTCACCTATAGATGGAATAGTAAATATATGCAAACCTCGTTTAGACTGTTATTCCTACTTTTATCAAGCATTGCTGCCTATTCTCAGGTGGGAACTTGGGAAAAAATCCCCACGCTCACAGAAATCAGAACCATGCTCCCGCTTGAAGAGGAAGTCATTATGGCCAGTGATGGTGGTCTTCTGTCATTTAATAAATCCAGCGGATTATTCACCTACGGCATAGGCGGTGAGACCACTGAAAATTTAGATCTCAACTCCACATATATTGATTCAGACAATCTTTTATGGATCGGAGCTCGAAGTCCAGGACCCATAGTTGAAGTAATGGATTTGAACACATCTAAGTTCCTGAGAGTAGAGTTTGTAGACCTGGATGCAACCAACAGCTTTGTTCAAGTAGGAGATTCGGTTTACTCAACCTATCAGGATGGCCTGGAAGGTGGTCTACTGCTCTATCGGAAAGGAGCAGAGGCAATTGAATACCTGGACATTTTCAACAATTTCCCAAATCAGAATACCATGGACCTTAGTTTTGTTGGAGATATTGGCCATGTCGATGGTAAGCTCTACTTCAGAACGAATCGAGAGATGGTTTGGGTTGAATTAGACGGCAGAAATTTAAAAGACCCAGTTAATTGGAATGTGGAACCTTTACCTGCTGGAGTCCCAGACATGAGCAGAAGTTTCCCATACCTGAATTCTGTACTTCTTGCAGCAGGCTCCTCTATCTATGAGTATAATTTTGATGACTATATCGAGTTATTTTCATCCGACCATGAAATTACCGATATCCATCCATCTTCTATGGATAGTGACATCCTCATACTCGCCACGGATGTCGGCTTAGATTCTCTCAATATCCAAAGTAGTATTGAAACCCCGATATACTCCCTCTCAAGTATCAATAGTATTGAATTGTTTAACGATGAAATCTGGGTGGCCAGTTCCACTGATTTTTTATCACTATACATGACCCAACAGTACAAGACTTATTCAGCTAATCGATCCAGAGACCATAGTTTTAACAAATTGATGGTGGATGCCTCGAATCAGCTCATTGGAGGTTCTCCAAATGGATTCAGTATATACTCTGATCTCGGGTGGAGGACAATAAAAGCAGGAAATTTTAATTCTGAATTTGATGAAAATCTATATAATTGGAATGAAATGATTGTGGGTACACTTGATTTTCTGGGTGATAAACCAATTGAGGACATCGTTACAGATGGCAATGGAAACACATTTTTCTCAATACAACGACATGGTGTTTTCAAACTCGATGATGAGCAACCAGGCGATTCAAAATTTTTCGGTGCAGCAGATGGCAGCCTTGAACCGACCTTCGATGGGGCGTCAACTAACTATGTTCTTCCCGGGCAAATGTCATTAGATAGTGAAGACAATGTCTGGGTAACCACAAAGTTTGTGCGAGAGGGTGGCGGAGTAATATCGATCTTTAGCCCTGATGATAGTATCTACCACATTTACCAATACCAGGGTGGGTTGGAGAGCAGATCGGTCAAGTCCATTGCTATTGATGACAATGATATGGTCTGGTTAGGATCACAGGTGCGCACAGAACTTCAAGCCGGTGGAGGTATTGATTTTCTGGAGATTGTAGGAGGTTCACTCCACAATGATATGGAGATCAATGTCTCACACCTCACAACTGATTCACCGCTCGCTTCAAATGAAATATTACAGTTGGAAGTTGATACTCACAATACTTTATGGATTCTCACACCTGCAGGTGTGCAGAGCATGCCGCTACCTGATAGATGGCTGACAAGCTCAGAGCTAAAGAATCATGCCAGCCTGTATATGACACCTAAGGAAACGGATTATTATTTCTACTGGCAGCTGACTGACTACAACATCACTAGCTTTGAAATAGACCAGCGGGGCAATCACTGGTTCTTATCTGACAACGCCGGTGTCCATGTTTTACAGGATAATGGACGTTGGATTAACGGTGGTTATGGTTATAACACCAGCAATTCAGGACTTCTGGACAATGAGATTTATTCGGCAGCATTTGATGGAGAGACGGGACGAACTTATTTATCAACTCCCAAGGGTATCTCTGTTTTAAACACGCCATTTGCACAACCTAAAGAGACCTATTCCAGCATGCACATTTATCCACAACCTTTTAATCCTGACATTCATGAGAAGGTTATAATACAAGGTCTCATGGACAATTCGTCAGTGAGAATCCTTACTGTGCAGGGCGCGCTGGTAAAAGAATTGACCTATCTGAATGAGGATGTCCAAGGTTATGAAGCACAATGGGATGGTCGCGATGAAGCTGGGGATAAAGTTGGGAGTGGCGTGTACATTTTGTTCCTATTCAATGATGAAGGCGAAGCATCCAGTTCGAAATTAGCCGTACTACGTTGATCAGTTTATGAGCCTCAAATCATTTAGTTACACAATCATTCGATTCTATCATCTATTCAGAAAGCACATTTTGCACCGTGATGTCCAGATGTTCATTTCACCTATTACGGTAAAACATATTGAAAGATATCGTTTGGCTGGAGGCTTTATACCACCAGGAGCTCGAGTGCTTGATGCTGCCTGTGGAAGCGGGTATGGTTCAGCATTCCTAAAAGATTGCGATTATGTTGGGATTGATCTTGATGGTTCTGTACTTCAGTATGCCGGACAAAACTATGCTGGTGCATTCGAACAACTTCCCATTCATGAGGTGGACAAGCTTGGAAAATTCGATGCGATTATCTCTTTTGAAACCCTGGAGCATTTAGATGATCCTATTGAAGGCATGTCAACCCTGGTGTCCTGTTTAAAACCCGGTGGTTCATTGATACTAAGCTTTCCACTAAATCATCCTGATGATATCTACCACAAGACAGTGTTTACTCCTGAAAGTGTGGATGAATTGTTTGTTGAATGTTTTGGGGCACGAACTTTTCAGCGAAGAGATTTCTACCAGTCAGGCATACTCATTGATGATTTAAGGCAGGAATTGTCTGAGACTGAAGAGGGAACCTTAACTGTACTACTTCAGGAAATTATAGATTAAACGCTCATCTCGTAATCATTATTAGTACGGAAAAAAAACGAGGATGAACATCCTCGTTTTTATTATCATCTATATCTGAATCAAGCTTTAGTCATCCATCTCCGTGATGTAACGTTCTGCTTCCAGTGCGGCCATACATCCGTTGCCTGCAGCTGTGATAGCTTGACGATAAACGTGATCTCGGACATCACCAGCAGCGAAAACACCTTCAATTTCAGTTGCCGTTGAATCGGGCTTAGTAATAAGATATCCTGTTTCATCCGTCTTGAGCTGATCCTTGAAAATGGCAGTATTTGGAGTGTGTCCGATGGCCATGAAAATTCCATCAATAGCTTGCTCTCGAGTTTCCCCAGTCACAGTGTCCTTTAAAATTGCTCCAACGACACCACCTTTATCAGGTTCGCCAAGAACTTCATCTATCGTTGTATTCCAGAGAACTTCAACTTTTGGGTTATCCAGGACGCGCTTGCGCATGATCTTGGAACCGCGGAATTCATCTCTTCTATGAACCAGATATACTTTTGAGGCAAATTTGGTTAAGAAACCTGCTTCTTCCAACGCTGAATCACCACCACCAACAACGAAGACTTCTTTGTCACGGTAGAAAAACCCATCACAGGTAGCACAAGCAGAGACTCCAAAACCCTTGAGCTTTTGCTCTGAGGGGAGTCCTAGATATCTGGCAGATGCGCCAGTTGCAATGATGACAGCATCAGCAGTGTATTCTTTATCACCCACACTGACTTTGTGAGGTTTTGAGGAAAAATCAACAGCAGTGACATATTCAAATTTTGACACGGCCCCAAAGCGAACAGCTTGCTTACGCATAACATCCATTAATTCTGGTCCGGTAATACCTTCAGCAAAGCCTGGGTAATTTTCGACATCATTGGTAGTTGTCAGCTGGCCTCCAGGTTGATCCCCTTCAAAAATAATGGGCTCAAGATTTGCTCTAGCAGCATAAATGGCAGCAGTTAGGCCAGCAGGTCCTGATCCTACTACTATTACCTGTTTGTGATTCTGTTCAGACATACTCTCTCCCGTAATTTTATCAAGCTCCACCAATTAATGGGGTGGTAGCATAGTAATTATTTTCAATGTAGCGTATACTTTGACACCCTTAGGTCAGGTTTGTTACAAAATCATTCACTCTCGCTGTCAATACCTAGGTCATCTATCTTTCGATAGAGACTACTCAAGCCGATGCCAAGTATATCTGCCACCTTTGCCTTATCGTTTTCACATTTTTCAAGCATGTGCACAATATGTTTTCTTTCAAAACTACGACTGGCCTCTTTGAGGTTGTCCGGATAACCAGAGCCTGAGCTCTCTACGGTTCGACTGGGTAGATCTTCCATGGAAATCATGTCACCATCACTTAAAAGTACAGCCCTCTCCACAATATTTTCGAGCTCACGGACTTCACCCTTCCAGTTGTAATTCACCAGACTTTTCATGGCCTCATTATCGACACCAATTATTCTTCTCTTTAATTCATTATTATATTTATTAACAAAATGAGTGACCAGGAGAGGAATGTCATCCTTCCTCTCAGACAAGGCTGGCAGATAAATCTCAATAATATTTAACCTGTAGTAGAGGTCTTCGCGAAATGTGCCCTTCTCGACTTCTTTGGCAAGGTCACGGTTTGTGGCAGCAATAAGACGGACATTCACTGGGATAATCGTATTGCTTCCCAAGGGTTTGATTTCCCGCATTTCAATAACGCGCAGAAGTTTGACCTGAACCTGTAAAGGAATTTCTCCTACCTCATCAAGAAATAAGGTTCCACCAGCGGCAGCTTTAAATACGCCATCCTTATCTCTGGAAGCTCCTGTAAAAGCACCTTTCTTGTAACCAAACAATTCTGATTCAAAAAGAGTTTCAGGGATGGCCCCGCAGTTAATAGCCACGAATGGTCTGTGGGCCCGTTCGGAGCGAGCATGGATTGCCCGGGCTACCAGTTCCTTACCCGTACCACTACGACCTGCCACCAAAACGGTTGATGTGGAAGGAGCTACCTTATCTATTAGTCTGTACATCTTCTTCATGGCGATGCTCTCACCAATGATGTGCTCATAATTGTATTTGGCTGAAATTTCCTGTCGCAGGAACCTGACTTCGCGTAAGAGTTCTTTATGGAGATCAATGTTCTTGATTCTCAAAATGAGTTCATCAAAATCGATGGGTTTGAGGATATAATCAATTGCGCCCAAACGCATGGCGTTGATAGCGGTCTCAGTTGATCCATAGGATGTGACCAGGATGACAAAAGTATCTGGAGCCTGCTCCTTCACCTTTTGGAGCAAAGTGACTCCATCAAGTTCAGGCATTTTTATATCTGAAATAATGATATCGTAATGAATATCCTTCATCATTTCCAATGCCACTGCACCATTTTCAGCTGTATAGGTTAAAAACCCCTCATCAGTTAATACTTCGGATAAAGAGTCTCTGATTTCCTGTTCATCGTCTACGATGAGGATAGATGTGTTCATACTTTATGATTCCTTCGGTATTTCGATGAGGAAGGTAGCGCCTTCACCGGGTGTGCTGTTGACGTTCAAAGATCCATTCATGCTATTAATGATGCCATGACTAACCGAGAGCCCTAATCCAGTTCCTTTACCAATGTCCTTGGTGGTAAAGAAGGGTTCAAAAATTTTATCCAAAACCTCAGGATTCATGCCACCACCATTGTCGGTCACATTAATAGAGACTGAGGAGGCATTTGCTGAGGTGGTAATCCAAATGCTATCTCCACCTTCTTTCATGGCATCAAAGGCATTCACTAGCAGGTTAACAATGACCTGATGCAATTTATCTGGTGAGGCTTTGATCCGTGGAAGGTTAGGGGAGAGCTCCAAATCAATTTTTATCTTCTGACTTCGATTATCATATGACATGAGACCTACAGCATTTTCTACCACATCATTGATCTGTACCGACTGAACATCGGTAGCCTGTGGTCTGGTAAAATCAACCAGCTCATGTACAATTTTGGTGATACGTTCAATGTTAGCTCGAATTCGTCCCAGTTTGCCGATATGATCAGGATTTTCGATTCTACGCTCCAGGAGTTGAACCAGAGAGGAAATAGATGTCAGGGGGTTCCCAATTTCATGGGCCACACCAGCTGCCAATTGCCCTAAAGTGGCCAGTCTATCAGACTGACGCATCTGATGCTCAATAGTTTGAAGTTCTGAGATATCCCTGATAATCTGAGATCTTCCCAATACTTTTCCATTTGAAAGCAGGGCAGATTCAGTCAGGTTTACTGGAATGTTTCTTCCACGGTTGTCCAGACGTTCAGTTTGGTAATTTTTTACTTCGCTGGCTTTGGTAATACCGTAGGCGAGGCATAGTAGTTCACCTGATTGAAGTAACTTTCCAGGAATCATCATACCGATTGCTTCACCGATGGTTTCATTGGCAGACCATCCAAATAGGCGCTCTGCACCCTTGTTCCAACTCTGGATGCGATTGTCCTCACCAATAGTGATGATTGCATCAGCAGAATTCTCTACAATATTTCTATAACGGCTTTCTGTTACTGACAGCTGATCAATCAGTTGAATCCTGAAGTGATAGACTATCCAGATGGTCCAACCTGCCAGAAGAACAAAGACTAGGAATCCTCTTACGGCCAGCCCAATAATGGCTGAGGCCTCCAGTGTTTCCTTGAAAATTTGATGTTCCAGAATCTCCCAGACACCCAGGATAAATAGAATAACGCTGAAGCTTGCCAGTAATAGCCATCCCAGATGGAAGAAGCGTGCTGTGTCTAGTAGTTTGCGCCAATACTTGAGCATTGCATTGAAGGTAATTCTCAAAAGTGGGAATGCTAGGGAATAGCAAAAAAGGGGGGATTATCATGGTTTATGCATCATTTCGATTTGAAATTGACCAAGGAGAACAAAAAAACTCCACGGAATGAAGGTTTCTTTATGTGGAGCCTAATCCCGACACCAATGTCGGGAAACCGATGACCTTCCCGACACGCGTGTCGGGACGCTCGTTCTATCTAATGATAGTGTCTCTGGACATAGGCTATTATCCGCGCAGGATTCTTCATCTTCTTTAGCTTAACCTCAAACCGCATGGCTTCAGATCTCGACTCAAATTGAATGGTTTTAAACACTTCCCATGGACCACGACCTTTGGTTGAGAAAGATCGGTCATCCTGGTGTTGCTTGAGACGTCGTGCAAAGTTATTCGTCTGTCCAATGTACAGTCGACCTGTGCTTAGACTTTTTAGTATGTACAGTGTGTAATTCATATTTATGATCAAAAAAAAAGCCTTAGCAGTTAACTACTAAGACTTTAATGAATGTGGAGCCTAACGGGATCGAACCGATGACCTTCCCGACACGCGTGTCGGGACGCTCGTTCTATCTAATGATAGTGTCTCTGGACATAGGCTATTATCCGCGCAGGATTCTTCATCTTCTTTAGCTTAACCTCAAACCGCATGGCTTCAGATCTCGACTCAAATTGAATGGTTTTAAACACTTCCCATGGACCACGACCTTTGGTTGAGAAAGATCGGTCATCCTGGTGTTGCTTGAGACGTCGTGCAAAGTTATTCGTCTGTCCAATGTACAGTCGACCTGTGCTTAGACTTTTTAGTATGTACAGTGTGTAATTCATATTTATGATCAAAAAAAAAGCCTTAGCAGTTAACTACTAAGACTTTAAGGGATGTGGAGCCTAACGGGATCGAACCGATGACCTCTTGACTGCCAGTCAAGCGCTCTCCCAACTGAGCTAAGGCCCCTCTAAACTTTTCAAAATCCCTCTGCCACTTCCACCAACCACCGAGCAAAGGGATCGTCAATATAATCGGCTTATAAGGGCTGTCAAATCTTTTTGATCGGGAAAGTATGTGAGGTTTTTCAAAAACAAAAAATGAATATGAAATAAGTGAAAATCGACCTTTGACTCGGACAATTATTTTCTATTTTAGCAATGTGATAACGGCTCAAAATCCATTACCACCCCCTTCATTTTCCCAAGCAAAATCCTTGTCTCTAATATTTCGCCGGATCGGTCAATTTGCTTTTTCTGGGTAAGGAAATTTCGACCCCCCTCACTCTCGCATCTGGTATACTCGGTATCTCTTTCTCTTCGCTTCAGCGGGTGATCCGTGATGGCGCAGGAATGGTCACCACCAAATCATTAAGTATTGAACCACGCATTGGCCACGAAGGACCTGTAATTGCTGAATTTGATGGCGGATTGATAAATTCTGTTGGCCTCACAAACCCTGGTATCGCTGAGGGTCTTGCGGAAGTCGAAAAATTCAAGAACGGTATTGATGGGGTGGTCATTGTCAGCGTCTTTGGAGCCAATGCTGAAGAATTTGTGCAACTGGCCCGAGCTGTTAACGATTCACCCGCTGATTTACTTGAACTCAATTTATCCTGTCCCAATGTTGAGGATGAATTCAAACGTCCCTTTGCCCTCATGCCTGATAAAATTACTGAGATTGTTTCCGCAGTAAAAGCAGTGAGCAGCATCCCAGTTCTGGCAAAACTGTCTCCCAACGCCAATGATATCTCAGCCATAGCCAGCTTGACTGAGGCAGCAGGCGCAGACGGACTGACCATGATAAATACTCTGGGTCATGGCATGGTCATCGATGCAGTGGCCAAACGCCCCGTATTAAGAAACAACTTTGGCGGTATATCAGGACCGTGTATAAAACCATTGGCCATAAAACTGATCCATGATGCCTATAAGGTAGTCGATATACCCATCCTGGGGACGGGTGGTGTCAGTACCGGTCTTGATGCCATTGAGATGATGATGGCCGGAGCTTCCGCGATTGGAGTCGGCTCAGCTGTGTATGATCACGGTCTGGATGTCTTTAAATCTATCCGAGAGGAAATGGAAACATTCATGGAGGTCCATGGATATGCTCAATATTCGGATCTCATAGGAATTCTAAAGGAAAATTGATCTTGAAGTGTGATCGTCAAACCCTGCCCATAGCCGCGATCCGCGAAGAAAACACCTCCCTCCGTACCTACACATTTAACGGCAAGCTAAATGCCGAACCCGGCCAGTTTATTATGCTAACTATTTTCAGCCGGGGTGAGAAACCCTTCTCCATATTAGATGTGGATGAGAATTCATTCTCTTTAACCATTAAGAATATGGGTCCATTTACAGATAGACTCTTCCAAATGGAAGTTGGCGAACTGTTATCCGTGCGTGGTCCATATGGTCAATCCTTTACACGACAGTTTGGCAACATACTCATGGTGGGAGGGGGTTTTGCAACACCACCCCTGAGGTTTCTCGCAAAGAAACTCCGTGAGGATGGCGTCAAGAAGCTTGTCAATATTAATGGTGCCCGATCAGCGGAAGACTTACTCTACGTTGATGACTTTGAAATTCTTTGTCATCAATCTCATACTGCTACTGATGATGGATCGCTGGGTCACAAGGGGACCAGCGTTGATGTAATGAAACAGGTTCTGCAAGAGGAAACCTTCGACCAGATTTATATCTCTGGACCAGAAAAAATGATGAAAGCAGCCGTGGCAGTTGCCAAACAACATCAAATAGCCTACGAAGTGAACCTTGAACGTTATATGAAATGTGGTGTGGGTATTTGTGGATCCTGTGTCATGGATCCCACTGGTTTGATCCTATGTATGGAAGGCCCCATCGTGGATGATCAGACATTGGATGGCATAGAAGATTTTGGAACAGCACATCGAGGAAAAACAGGGCGCAAAACAGCCCTTTAATGCATAAATCTAGGAGCATGAGTAAATTGGAAACCGGTAAAAAAACATTAATCCTTGATCTGCACAGGATTGGCGCTTTAAAATTTGGTGAATTCAAATTAAAATCAGGTGCCACTTCACCCTTTTACATTGATTTAAGAAGTATCATATCCTATCCCGCTATCATCAAGAATATTGTTTCCCTGTTAAAAGCAGAATTAGCTGATAAAAAGTTTGATGTCATCACTGGCATCCCATATACAGCCCTGCCCCTGGCTGCTCAGGTGTCAGTAGAAATGGACACACCACTGGTCTATCAACGCAAAGAGGTGAAGGCTTATGGTACTGGCAAACTGATTGAAGGTCATTTTAAAGAGGGGCAGACCTGCCTCATTATCGACGATCTCATCACCACAGGTGAAAGTAAATTTGAAGCTGCAGAAGGTATGGAACATACCGGGCTAAAAGTAAAAGATTTTGTATGCCTGATTGACCGTAGTTTTAATGGTGAAGAGATTCTAGCGAGTAAGGGATATCAACTGAGCTCCATTGTTACTGTAGAGGATATGATCTCCGTACTGGGTGCTGAAGGGAAGCTTGATGCAGACCTTGCTCAGAAAGTACGTGAATTTGTTACCACCCCAGTTGACAAGCCACTCATGAAATTTGCTGATCGCGTTGAATCAACGACATCGCCCATGACTAGAAAACTCATGGATGCTATGTTGAGAAAAAAATCAAACCTGGTACTCTCGCTGGATGTTGAGGATACGGCAACTTTCTTTGAAATTCTCGAAGCTGCAGGTCCGGAAATCTTTATGGTGAAAACCCATGTGGACATCATGAAGGACTTCAACGGTAGCTTTGTTCCGCGTTTAAAGGCTCTCGCGGAGAGACACGATTTCATTATTTTTGAAGATCGTAAATTTGCCGATATTGGCAGCACGGTTCGTAAGCAATTTCGATCTGGCGTTTACAAGATTGCTGACTGGGCTGAGTATGTGACGGTTCACATGATTGCTGGAGAGGCCATCCTGGATGGACTTTTCGGTGATCTGGATGTTCCAAGATCAGGATTTCTACTCGCTCGCATGAGTGCCAAGGGCAATCTCATATCCGAAACCTATACCAGACAAGTTCTGGAAGTCGGTAAGCGACGTAAGGAATGTGTGAGTGGTTATATCGGTCATGGTGCCGATGTTGAAGATATCAAACGTTTCAGAAATAAAATACCTCAGGATCAACTACTCCTTATGCCAGGTGTTAATCTGGATACCAAGGGAGATGGTCTGGGACAACAATATCTCACTGTGGAAAATGCGATTGAGGGTGGAGCAGATGCCATCATTGTTGGAAGAGGCATTATTGCCAGTAGTGATCCTGGTGCAGAAGCAAAACGTTATAGAGAGGCAGCCTGGAATGCCTTTCAATCCAAGAATAAATAAAGGGGACTGAATGAAACACCTAATCTCCATGCGCGATCTCAGCGCAGATAAAACCCTCCAGCTATTGAAGTTGGCGGAACGTCTTGAAAAAGACCCAAGTCAGATTGATTTATCGCGACGTGTCATGGCAGCCATGTTTTATGAGGCATCAACCAGAACTAGAATGTCTTTTGAATCGGCCATGAAACGTTTGGGTGGTGAGGTCATAGGCATGGTCGGTACCAGTGGCACTTCAGTGGAAAAAGGTGAGACCCTGGCGGATACGGCAAAAATTATGGCGAGGTATTCAGATATTATCGTCATGCGTCATCCCATGGAAGGCGCGGCTAGATATGTTTCTGAACAGGTAGATATCCCCGTTGTTAATGCTGGAGACGGTGCCAACCAACATCCTACACAATCTCTTCTTGATCTATATACTATTCTTAAGTCACAGGGAACGCTAAAGAACCTGAAGCTTGCCCTGGTAGGCGATCTGAAATATGGCCGAACTGTGCATTCATTGGCATATGCGCTGGCTCCCTTTAAGCCGACCTTCTATTTTGTCTCACCCAAATCATTAAAGATGCCAGCTCATATACTAAGCGATCTCACCCAAAAGGGAGTCAGCTTTAAAGAGAAAACCACGATTGAGAACATTATACCTGAAATTGATATCATGTATGTTACTCGTATCCAACGGGAACGCTTCCCAGACCGTGAAGAGTATGAGAAGGTTAAAAATGCTTATATCATCACAGCCAAATTGCTGACCAAAGCCAAGGACAATATGAAGGTTCTGCATCCCTTGCCACGCGTAAACGAAATTACTACTGACGTGGATTCCACGAAGTATGCTTACTATTTCGATCAGGCTGAAAATGGTGTCTATATGCGTCAGGCCATTCTGGCTACCTTGTTAGGGGAGGCTAAATAATGAAAGAGTTAAAAGTAGATCCCATCAAAAATGGTACAGTTATCGACCATATCCCTGCAGGCCGAGTTCAACGGGTCCTTGCTATTTTAAAACCTAGAGCAACTGATGTTGTCATGATGGGTATGAATTTTTCCAGCAAGGCTATGAAAAAGAAGGATATTATCAAAATTGAGGGACGAGAACTGACTCAAAATGAAGTAAATAGCATTGCCCTGGTTGCTCCAGCTGCTAAAGTCAGTATTATCAGAGACTTTAAGGTGGCACAGAAGTCAAGGGTTGAGATTCCCAGTTGCATCGAGGGACTCGTCTCTTGTCCAAATCCAAAATGTATTACCAATGCTGAGCCCATGATGACTATCTTTAATCTGGTGGACAGCTCAAGCCGAGATCTCGCTTGTCAGTATTGTGAACGTGTTTTCACTGCCGATGAGATGACTCACATCTAATCAAATAGGAGAATTATAAATTGGCTAAAATTGCAATTATTCTGGGAAGTGATAGTGATCTTCCAGTTCTAGATAAAGGCTTCAAAATTATCGATAAATTGGGTCTGGAATTTGAATTAAGAATTCTATCCGCTCACAGAACCCACGAAGCTGTAGAAGCATACATCCAGAGTTTTGATGATCAAGGGATCGAACTGGTTATTGCTGGCGCAGGCAAAGCAGCACATCTCCCCGGTGTGATTGCCGCTCAAACTGTAAAGCCCGTGATTGGTTTGCCTATCAGAGCTAGCCTGGATGGTGTTGATGCATTGTACTCCATTGTTCAGATGCCTGGTGGGATTCCCGTGGCAACTGTGGGTATCAATGCCAGTGACAATGCCGTTTTATTGGCTGCCCAGATACTGGCAGTTAAGTATCCAGAGATTGCAACCAAACTGGAAGCACACAGGATTGAAATGAGAGATGCTGTGTTGGAAAAAGACCGTCAGGTTCAGGAAAAGTATAATAAGTGATGGTTTTCACTTTGCGAATTGTGAAACGCTGATAAGGGAAGTGATATATGTCTGATAGTAATCGTACCGTAAAGTTTGATCGAGTCAATCCATATTATAATGGCTCTGTCCAGATGCTGTATTCTGTGATTGATGACCCGGGGTCACTGGTAAGCGAAACTAGTATGGGTGGTTCAGTCTTTGATGTGGGAACCATCTTTGATATTAAGGGCAGCGACACCGCGAGAGCAGGCTTTCGTCATTTAGTATATCGGTCACTAATGGATGTGGATGAGTGGGCTGATATGGAGCCATATATCAAAGAGCATTGGGGAGAGGATTACTTCCAGACCCAACCAATTATTCAAGAAACACTTGAAAAAATCAAGTCCACAGGCCTTAAGACACATCATCAGGGGATGTTAGGCAGGGATGAAAAGCTGTATGCTACTTCATTTCCACAAGAGCTCAGTAATCTGACCATGATTAAGAAGTACAATATATACAAACCAGAATCAGTCACCTTCTTGAAATCACATCTCTATGACTATGAAAAATTTTATGGGAATGATCAGTTCGTCATACCACTTGAACAGATCGTTCGATTTGGGGTGACAAGTGGATCTTCGATCCTCAGGAAGTACAATGCACAAAGCGATTCTGGAAAAAAAGCCTACTTGCGTGAGTTGGGTGTTGCCATTGAATTAATCCCCTGGCAAACATTTAGCGCTCCTTTGATTGACTTGACCACCAAGTATGAGCCAGAAGACAGGAATATAAGCAGACAGGAAGCGTTACTTATCTCAGGTATCGGAGGTGACTTGTTCTCAGAGTCACTGGCACGAGCCATTCTAGCCTCATTCATGGTTCACAGAATTTTCAACCGGATGGGATTAAACCTCTGGGATCTGAAATGGGAAATTGCCAAAGATGGACAGGACCTTGTCTTTGTCGACACCTTAGATACGGACTCGGTGCGGGCAACCTTGACATGTGAGGTTGAAGGTCGCAACTATATCGTAAATTTCAACAAGCAGGCCATGAGAGACTATTATATCTTAGTCCACGATGACTGGTATGCAGCAGTCAATAAGACCAAGAAAGAGGCTGCTCAAACCGGTGAAAATTTCACGGAAATTCTCAAACGGGGCCAGGAACAGGGTTTATACCCGGAAACTCCTGTTGTGGATGAGGCATTCATGAAAATTCAGGAAGAAAAATATCTCGTGATTAAAAAATCCATTACAGATGAGGGAAGCGGGGAGGGACACAAGCAAGAAGTTGCAGATATCTCCCGACGTGAGGTTGAATACTTCCTCAACACCAAAAATAGAGAGTTATACCAAAAATTAAATGCCATTGATTAACAGTGGGATTAGACTCACACTTTCTTCAGATCTGTGAACGGATATTCGATCTGATAACAAACAATGAAGGATGAAATATGTTAAAAGCAATCGTAACTGTCATGTTGAAAAAAGGAATCTTTGATCCACAGGGAAGAGCCGTCCAGAACGGTCTGGATTCAATAGGTTTTGACCAGGTCAAAAAAGTCCGCGTTGGCAAACAGCTTGAAATGGATCTGGAGATGACTGACATGGCAACTGCCGAAGCTTCTGTTCACGATATGTGTGATAAAATGTTGGCCAATCCTGTTGTCGAATCATATAGCTTTGAGATCAAGGAGGCCTGATGAATTGGGGAGTCCTTTTATTTCCTGGTTCTAATTGCGCTGAAGATTGTTTTCATGCCGTCGATAAGATTCTGGGGAAACCCGTCAAATACTTGTGGCACAAGGATACTGATCTGGGAGATGTAGATGCGATTATCATCCCTGGTGGATTTTCCTATGGAGACCATTTACGACCGGGAGCCATCGCACATCTTTCACCTGCCATGACAGCTGTGAAGGAATTCGCTGCCAAGGGTGGTCTTGTGATCGGGATATGTAATGGTTTTCAGATATTAACAGAGTCTCGGATGCTACCAGGTAGTCTGCTTCAAAATCGGGGTCTTAAATTCCTGTGCCAGGATCAAACGCTTCAAGTGGATAACGCAGATACGCCCTTCACAAGTGAGTACGCCTCTGGAGATGTGGTCGTATTTCCAATTGCCCACAATGAGGGCAATTACTATGCAGCCCCTGATACCATTGCTGAGATGGAAGCAAATGGCCAGATTCTTTTTCGCTATTGTAACCCTGAGGGTGAGGTCAGTGATGGCACCAACCCAAATGGCTCTTTAAATGGCATTGCAGGAATTATCAATCGGACAGGAAATGTTGTGGGAATGATGCCCCATCCAGAGCGCAGTGCAGACAGCGTGCTGGGTTTAAGCGATGGCAAAGGAGTTTTTGTCTCAATGCTAAAACACCTCGAAGCGAAACACGGTTAGACTTATGACTGAAAAGAAGGCTGAAATGGAAGAAAAGATTTGGCGAAAAGCAGGTCTAACTGACTCTGAATATGAATTATTAACCAAGCATATGGGTCGTGAACCCAACACGGTCGAACTGGCACTATATGCCCAGATGTGGTCTGAACATTGTGGCTATACACATACGCGACCCCTGTTTAAACATTTTCTGACCACAGGTCCGCGTATTGTCCAGGGACCTGGCGAAAATGCAGGCATTGTGGATATCGATGATGATGAAGTGATAACCTTCAAGTTGGAAAGTCACAATCATCCCTCAGCCATTGCACCCTTTCAAGGGGCTGCTACTGGAGTGGGCGGCATCATAAGAGACATTCTAGCCATGGGTGCATACCCCATTGCATCTCTGAACTCTCTTCATTTTGGACATCCAGGTGAGGAAGGCCACACCCGCTGGCTCATTTCAGAAGTCATTCACGGAATCGGTGAGTATGGCAATTGTGTGGGTGTCCCCACAGTTGGTGGAGAAGTCAGATTCTCTAACGCCTACAAAGGCAACCCTTTGGTAAATGCCATGTGCGTTGGTTTTATGAAAAAATCTGAAATCAAAAAAGCCATTGCCACAGGTGTTGGCAATAGTTTGATGATTGTTGGAAATCTTACCGGTCGAGATGGGATGGGTGGAGCCAGTTTTGCCTCCAAGGACCTGGAAGAGGAGAATGATGAAGATCGCGGTGCCATTCAGGTTGGTGATCCCTTTATGGAAAAACTCCTCATCGAAGCCTGTCTGGAAGTTTTTGAAGAAGATTACGTTGTAGGTGTCCAGGATATGGGCGCAGCAGGTATTTTATCTTCATCCGTTGAAACTGCCAGTAAAGCTGGTAATGGTGTTGAAATTGATGTTGCTCTTGTACCCAAACGTGAGGAGGCCATGCGACCTGAAGAAGTCATGATCTCTGAATCTCAGGAGCGGATGTTGCTCATTGTTAAAAAAGGCATGGAAGACAAGGTCAATAAGATCTTTCATAAGTGGGATCTACATGCCGTTGTGATCGGACATGTTACTGATGATGGCATGTATCGTGTTCTTGAAGATGGTAAAACTGTTGGTGAAGTACCGGTGTGGTCCCTTATGGATGCTCCTACCTATATACTAGATGCCGTTGAGCCACCACATCTGAAAGAAACCATGGCATTCAAAAATGAGCAGGTCGCTCAACCTTCAAATTTGAATGAAGTCCTGGTGAGGCTTCTTGGTGCCCCGGATATTTGCTCTAAGGAATGGGTTTATAGACAATACGATCATAGAGTTCAGATGAATACGGTGGTCAAACCCGGTTCTGATGCAGCTATTCTACGTATCAAGGGTCGTGACAAAGGCATTGGTATCACCATGGATTCCAATGGTCGTTATTGCTATCTGAATCCCAAACGTGGAGCCCAGAGTATTGTGGCTGAATCCGCTAGAAATCAGGTGGTTTCAGGTGCAGAGCCTATCGCTATTACTGATGGACTTAATTTTGGCAATCCTGAGAAACCTGAAGTCTATTACCAACTGGAACAATCTATTATTGGTATTAGTGAGGCCTGTAGAGCACTGGATACACCCGTTATAGGTGGGAATGCCAGTCTCTACAATCAGACACCAGAATTTGGGTCCATTTATCCAACTCCAATTATTGGTATGACTGGTCTGGTAAAATCACTTGATCATGTGATGACCATGGAATTTAAAAATGCAGATGATTTTGTTATCCTCATCGGAGAAACCAAGGAAGAACTGGGTGCATCGGAATACCTGGATGTCATCCATAATCTGGTTTCAGGGGATGTACCAGAGTTAGATCTTACCCTGGAACGCAAAGCTCAGGACTATGTGCTGGATATCATCCGCAAGGGTCTCGTAAGAAGTGCCCATGATCTCGGAGATGGGGGAATGGCTGTAGCTCTGGCTGAGTCCTGTATCGCAGGTGAGTTGGGCGCCAATGTCTCATTGGATCTTGATATGAGAGCAGATGCACTATTATTCGGTGAAAGTCAAACACGCTTTATGCTATCAGCTGATGAGAGCTCAACGGACAAAATAATTGAGCTGGCTGCGGCTCAAGGTCTTGAAGCTGCAGTAATCGGCAAAGTGACAAAGGAACAGAACATCATCATTCATAATATGGATGAGAAACTCATCGACATTTCTGTTGGCGATTGTCAGACAGCCTTTGCTACTGGTTTCGACAAATTAATGAAAACTGATAGTTGATTTATGCGCGATAAACTGAATGAAGAATGTGGTGTCTTTGGTATTTACAATACTAGACCTGAAGATACCTCAAAATTAGTCTACTATGGTCTTTTTGCCCTGCAACATCGTGGACAGGAGAGTGCTGGTATTGCTGTCAGTGATGGCGAGCAGATCAATTACTATAAGGATGAGGGTCTCGTACAGGAAGTCTTCGATCCCAAATTGCTGAATTTTCTCCAGGGAGCCCATGGAATTGGGCATGTTCGATATAGTACCACGGGTGGAACGACCTATGAGAACGCCCAGCCCGTAGTTATCGTCAGCTCCAAGGGTCAGATGGCTCTGGCACATAATGGTAATCTGGTGAATACCAAAGAGCTCATGGGAGAATTAGAATCCCAGGGAGCCACTTTTCAATCTAGCACAGATTCTGAAACCATTTTGAAATTGGTTGCCAAAAATGCCATGGAGACTGGTGATGTCACAGAAGCAATCAAGAAAACCATGGGTGTTATCAGAGGTGGTTATGCTATTCTGCTGTTGACCCAGGATAAACTCTACGCTTTCCGCGATCCCATGGGGCTTAGACCTCTGATTATGGGTCGTATGGAGGATTCCTTTGTGTTTGCTTCAGAGAGTTGCGCCATTGATTCTGTTAAGGGTGATATCATTAGGGATGTTAAACCAGGTGAGATTATCTGTGTAGATGCTGATGGTATCCATTCAGAGCAAACCAAGGTGAGTACAACTCACATCTGCTCCTTTGAATATGTCTATTTCGCCAGAACTGATTCTGTAATTGATGGTCTTAATGTATATGAAGCCAGAATCAACATGGGCAAACGACTCTTTAAGGAAACGGGTCGTAAGGCCGATATTGTCATAGATATTCCCGATTCAGGAACTTCAGCCGCTTTGGGATATTCTCAAGCCTCAGGAGTTCCCTTTGATAAAGGGTTCTACCGAAACGCTTATATAGGTCGGACATTTATCAGTCCGAAGCAGGATATGCGTGAAATCGGTGTGAATTTCAAACTTTCACCCATCCGGAGGAATGTTGAAGGCAAGAGCGTCATCATGATAGATGACTCCATCGTCCGGGGAACTACCATTACCAGAATCGTTAAATCTTTAAGAAGAGCTGGAGCCACAGAAGTTCATGTGATGATCACCAGTCCTCCCGTTAAATATAGTTGTTATTATGGGATCGATACTCCTGACCGATCAAAACTCATTGCTGCCAAAAAACCTATTGAGGATATTGGTATTGAGATCGGTGCAGATAGCCTATCCTATCTATCACATGAAGGTCTGGCTGATTGTCTCAAAAAATCTGGTTTAGGTACCTGTATGGCCTGTTTTGATGGCAAATATCCTGTTCCTGTTGAGGAAATCAAATGAGCATAGACTACAAAGATGCCGGGGTTAACATCCAGAAGGGCTATGAAGCTGTTCAACGCATTAAGGAAGATGTTGAATCCACTCATGGACCTGAGGTCCTGGGAGGCATTGGTGGCTTTGGAGGTATGTTTGCACCTGACGTTTCAGGGATGACTCAACCCATTCTGGTGTCTGGCACGGATGGGGTGGGTACAAAACTCAAGCTGGCATTTGCCCTGAATAAACACAACAGTATTGGTATTGACTGTGTGGCGATGTGTGTAAATGATGTCATCTGTGTCGGTGCAAAACCGCTTTTCTTCCTGGACTATATAGCTACTGGCAAACTTGAACCTCAACAGGTCGAAGGCATCGTTGCCGGCATCGCAGAGGGTTGTCGCCAAAGTGGAGCAGCCCTGGTTGGGGGAGAAACTGCTGAGATGCCAGGTTTCTATGCTAGTGGTGAATACGATGTGGCGGGATTTACTGTTGGGATGGTTGATCAGCCCGATATGATCGATGGTAAGGCGGTAAAAGAAGGAGATGTGATCATAGGATTACCATCTTCCGGGGTCCACTCAAATGGTTTTTCTCTGGTAAGAAAACTTTTTCCCGAGAATCGTTGGAATGAAAATTTTGATGATTCCACATTGGGTGAAACCTTGCTTACTCCTACAAAAATTTATGTAAAATCAGTACTTGGTGTGATGGAAAATCATGCCATTCACGCCATCGCCCATATTACTGGTGGAGGGTTTATCGAAAATATTCCCCGCGCCTATCCAGACCAATTTCAGGCTGTTATCAAGAAGGGTACCTGGCCGGTGCATAACATTTTCAATCTGATTCAGGAAACCTCATTGCTTGATGATGATGCAATGTACAACACGTTTAATATGGGAATTGGCATGGTGATGATTGTTGCTGCTGCTGATGCAGATGAAATTCTTGCTCAAATGAGTGATATGGGTGAAGAAGCTTCACTGGTTGGACGGATAAAGAAGAGAAGCAATGGAGATTCACCTATATGCTTCGAATAGGTGTCCTAGTTTCTGGGGGTGGCACAAATTTACAAGCCATTATTGATGGTATTGATTCAGGTTACATCCCTGATTCCAGCATCGAGTTGGTCATTTCCAATAAGAAAAATGCCTATGCACTTACTCGCGCAACCGATGCAAATATTGAAACCTGTATTATTGGTAGAAAGCAATTTGAATCTCCAGCGGCATTTGATGTAGCCTTAGCTGATACCTTAAAGACGGCAAAGATCGATTTGGTACTCCTTGCTGGATTTATGGCCATACTGGGTCCTGGTTTTTTTACTGATTTTAAGAATAAGGTAATGAATGTGCATCCTGCACTCATTCCGTCCTTCTCAGGACCAGGCTATTATGGCTTAAAAGTTCATGAATCTGTTCTGGCTGCTGGCTGTAAAGTCACTGGCGCCAGTGTTCATTTTGTGACACCTGAAGTAGACGCTGGTCCGCTCATCCTACAGCTGGCTGTAGATGTGAAACAGGGGGATGATCCTGAAACGCTTCAGCACAGAGTCATGGAAGAGGCAGAATGGAAAATCTATCCTGAAGCAGTTCGATTATTCGCTCTGGGACTTCTTGAAGTCCGTGGGCAACAAGTATATATAAACGATTGATACAGCAAATAAGATCTAGGGAGTAGGGAATGAAACGTGCGTTGATCAGTGTCTCTGATAAGAGCGGGGTATTAGAGTTAGCTCAGGTACTCAACGAAAAAGGTGTAGAAATTATTTCCACCGGTGGTACTGCTAAGCTACTGACAGACAATGATATACCAGTGATCGGGATCAGTGATATCACTGGATTCCCAGAGTGTCTGGGTGGTCGGGTCAAAACCCTTCAGCCCAAGATTCATGGTGGAATTCTGGCTAATCGTAAGATCGAGGATCATCTAGTAGAAGCCAAGGAATTAGGGATCCCCATGATTGATCTCGTGGTTGTAAATTTATATCCTTTCAAGGCAACCATTCTCAAACCAGGTGTCACCATGGCTGATGCCATTGAAAACATTGACATTGGTGGAGTGACCCTGATCCGAGCAGCTGGCAAAAATTCCGATTCTGTTACCTTACTCACGAATCCCGAAGATTATCCAGTCTTTGTTGAAGGTTTTAAGGCAGGTACCCTTGATGATGCCTTTCGCAAAAATATGGCACTTAAAGGTTTTCGTCACACAGCTTCTTACGATACCCTTATTAGTCAATATCTGGCTAAAGAACTGGGGGATAGTGAGTTACCAGAACAAATGTCCATGACCTATGAGAAGCAGCAAAGTCTGAGATATGGCGAGAATCCTCATCAATCTGCGGCATTTTACCGTGAAGTCTCCGTTCTTGATGGCCGTCTGAGTGGTGCAGTCCAACTTCATGGGAAAGAGCTCTCCTATAACAATATTGGTGATGCATCTGCAGCCATCGAAATGATTCGTGAATTTACTGATCCAACTGTGGTTGCCTTAAAACATGCCAATCCTTGTGGGGTGGGTTCAGCAGATACTTTATTTGGCGCTTATGAGCGGGCATATAAGGCTGATCCTGTCTCAATCTTTGGTGGAATTGTCGTCTTCAATGGAGAGGTTGATGAAGCAACCGCTGTTGAGATGAATAAGATCTTCCTGGAAATAGTTATTGCCCCGGCATATTCGGAAGCCGCTTTGTCAATCCTCAAGAAAAAGAAAAATCTGCGACTTCTTCAATTGGCCGAGATAATGAATCCTGTGACGCCAGAGCCATATTTCCATAAAAAAGTCGATGGTGGATTATTGATCCAGGAAGCTGATCATCACATCATGGATGATGAGAATTATAAGGTTGTTACCGACAAGCAACCGACTGAGCAGGAGTGGGCAGATCTAAAACTGGCCTGGAAGGTAGTTAAACATGCTAAATCCAATGCTATCGTAGTTGTGAAAGATGGTGCCACCCAGGGTGTCGGCGCAGGTCAGACCAGTCGCATTTGGGCGGTGGACAATGCTCTGGATCGCAGTAAGAGCTCGACGGAAGGATCCGTTTTGGCCTCAGATGCCTTTTTTCCTTTCTCGGATTCTGTTGAAAAAGCACATACTGCTGGGGTAACTGCTATCATTCAACCTGGTGGGTCTGTGAGGGATGAAGATTCTATCGCTGCCTGCGATAAGTATGGGATATCGATGGTTCTCACAGGTATGAGACATTTCAAACATTGATTTCTGTACTCATATAAGATGGCTGACTACCCGGGCATAAAATCAATTGTTTGCGATTAGCATTGTTTTTTAGCACTTAAAATTGATATTGTCAAGGATGCATGGAGCATCCAGATGACACTCTAAAATTTAAGGGAGAATATTTGTGAAAAAGTTACTAGGAGTATTGATTGTCGCCATGTTTGTGCTTGTTAGTTGTGCACATAAAGAGATGGCTAAGACTGAAGATGCAGAATGTACATCAAAAGAAGCTCATGTTTGTACAGAGACATGTGACCATTCAGCTGATAAAGCTATGGCCAAGGACCATGTATGTACAGAAGCTTGTGATCATTCAGCCGATGCAATGGCTAAAGAACATGAATGCTCAGAAGAGTGTAAAGCTGAATGCAAAGCTGCTCATATGGAAAAGATGGGCGCAGATCATGTTTGCACCGATGAGTGTGAAGCCGGATGCAAAGCTGCAAAGATGGCAAAACATGATGGCGATCATGTTTGCACCGATGAATGTAGTGCCGAGTGTAAGGCAAAGCATGCTGAGGGTGAAGCTGCCGAAGAAAGTCATGATGAGGGAGAAGATAAAGAGTAATTATCTTTCTTATTGATCAAGCTTTAAAAGGGGAGGGCAAATTGTCCTCCCCTTTTTTTTACTACTTGTAGTAAAAAGATTATATTGCTGCACAAAAATCTGTTAAACATATAACAAACGGGGATTCTGGATATGAAAGTGTTGGTCGTAGGAGGTGGGGGTCGCGAACATACCCTTGTATGGAAATTGGCACAGAGTAGGCGAGTCTCAAAAGTGTATTGTGCTCCTGGAAATGCAGGAACTGCAGGCATCGCCACTAATCTCCCAATTTCAGACAATGACATCCCAGCTCTGCTTAGCTTTGCCAGAGATAATAATATTGGTCTGACTGTAGTCGGTCCTGAAGTTCCTCTGGTTGCTGGAATTGTAGATGTATTTGAAGCAGCCGGCTTAAGAATATTTGGTCCCAATGCCAAAGCTGCTATTCTTGAGGGTAGCAAAGTTTTCACCAAAGAGCTGCTCTATAAATACGATATTCCTACAGCAGAGTACCACCGATTCAGCGACGCCTTAAAGGCACTGGAATATTTGGAATCCAATACGACATACCCCATAGTAATTAAAGCTGATGGTCTTGCAGCCGGCAAAGGTGTTCTTATATCCCTCACAAAAGAGGAAGCTCAACAGGGTGTACGGGAGATGATGGAGGATAAAGTCTTTGGACTGGCTGGAGATGAAATCATTATCGAAGAATTCATGACGGGTCCTGAGCTCTCCATGCTTTGTTTTGTTGATTCCAAAACGGTAGTACCTATGGTATCTGCAAAAGACTACAAGCGAATCGGCGAAAACGATACAGGTCTGAATACCGGAGGTATGGGAGCCATTTCACCCAATCCACTCTATGATGGAGATTTAGAGGCTCACTGTCTTGAGAACATTATCGAACCCACACTCAGGGGTATGCGAAAAGAGGGGAGACCCTTTAAAGGAATTTTGTATTGCGGCATCATGTTAACAGAAACTGGTCCAAAGGTCTTAGAATACAATGTCCGCTTCGGTGATCCTGAAACTCAGGTGATTTTGCCCAGGCTTAAAACTGATCTTCTGGACATTTTTGAAGCTGTTATAGATGATAGCCTCTCTGACTTGGACGTGCAATGGGATCAATCTGCCGCAGCAACTGTTGTTTTAGCCTCTCAGGGCTATCCTGAAGCTTATCCAAAGGGATTGGTGATATCAGGGCTGGATATGGTCCGTGACTCTGTGGTATTCCATGCTGGGACTGCGGAGAAGGAGGAAGAAGTTGTAACTTCTGGAGGTAGAGTTCTTACCATTACTACGAGGGCAGCTACTGTTGCGGATGCACTCACCACTTCTTATCACAACGCAGATTTGATTCATTTTGATGGGAAAACATTGAGAAGGGATATAGGAAGTTAGATATGATAAAGCATGTTGTTTCCTGGGAGTTTGCCAAAGAGAATAAAGCTACCAATCTGCTCAGAATGAAAGCTTTATTGGAAGAACTACCGGAACTGATTCCAGAAATAGTGGATTATGAAGTTGGACTGAATATCAAGGATTCAGAATTAGCTATGGATATGGTGCTGATATCTGCCTTTGCTGATGAAGCTGGTCTGCAAGCTTATGCAAAACACCCTGGCCACCGTCGCGTGGTGGAAGAGCTACATCAGGTTACTTCAAAGGCTGTTATAGTAGATTATAAGACTTAGGCTATTAACTGTTTTACTTCGGCGAGTGCCTTATCACAGATCTCACCAGTCAATCCTTTGACATAGGTTTCAATGGTCTCAGCCTCTATCCCAGCTTCAGTCATCATATCAACCATTTCAGCATAACTCATTCGCTTGCCGCGGGTTTGCTTCTTCAAATGATCATAGCCATCTGACGCACCTCTATCACGCTCAACAAGCTGAACTAGTTCTGAGAAAAATTGACCATTATTGGCTAGCTCTTCATCCATCTTAGCATCATTGATAAGAATATCACCCGTGCCTCGCTGAGCGTAGATAACAGCTAATACGATATGTCCAAAGGCGGTTCCAATGTTGCGCTTCACAGTTGAATCAGTGAGATCTCGCTGGAGTCGGGTTTTCATGAACTTCTGGCTGAAAAAGGTGAGTAAACTTTCAGCAAGTTGGGCATTACCTTCAGAATTTTCAAACTTTATTGGATTTATTTTATGCGGCATGGTTGAAGAACCGATGGATGAAGCATCAGCTTTCTGGTATAAGTAAGCCAACATGAAATAGGTCCAAATATTCTGATCATAATCGATGAGGAGACCACTTAGTCTTTTGATTGAATCAAGAAGGGTAGCATAGGTGTCCCCAGGCATGATCTGAAGACTGAAAAGGGTATGTTCCAGGCCAAGCTCTTCCACCACTTCGCGAGTTAATTCAAACCAATTGACATCTGGATACGTACCGACAAAGGCGTTCAAGTTTCCAGTGGCACCAAGAATTTTACCCTGGATGTTCATGTCCTTTAATTCTGCGTACATTCTGGCAAATCTAAGGCTGTAAAGTGCCAGCTCCTTGCCCATGGTAGTTGGGGTTGCGATTTCACCATGGGTGCGACCTATCATACGTCTATCACGATTGTCTCCGGCAAGGCTTGATAGTTCTCCAATCAGACCCTTAAGGTGCTTGAGAAGAATATTCCTGGCTGCCACCATCATAAGACCATGTGATAGATTGTTCACATCTTCAGATGTGAGGCCAAAATGGACGTAGGGCCTCACCTTTTCAGGGAGCTGACCTTTGATAAATTCTATAACTGCAGCTACATCATGTTTTGTACGATTTTCAATTTCCTTGACTGCTTTTAATCCTTTGGTGTCAATATCCGTGTAAATGGACATATAGCTATCCTTCCACCAATCTTCACGCCCTGTGGCATTGAGAAAAGCTTTCAAATAGACCATTTCGACATGGATACGCTCACGTATCAAACGGCTTTCAGAAAATGCGTCCTGAACTTCTTGAAGATCATTGGCATAGCGACCATCAAGTGGTGACAGATTGAAAAGGGTTTCAGAAGACAATGGTTTCATTCCTTTCGGGTCCATGTGAGAGGATGGTAATTGGTATCTCGACGAAATCTTCGATAAATTTGATATAGCTCTGAATGCTCTCAGGAAGATCAGTTTTTGATTTCCCCTGTAATTTTGCCCACTCTTCTTTACTGAGATCTGCAATGTATGGGATATCAGTGTAAATAGGCTCAACAAGTTCCAGTGTAGGAGCATCCGCAGGGAAGTAATCGATTTCTTTCCCATTAATTTTATATCCAGTGCAAGCCTTTACACCACTTACCAGAGCAAGCGTATCAATCTTGGTCATGGCCAGCTCTTGAATACCTGATATCCGGATAGCATATCGCAAAGCATAGAGATCAAGATGACCAACTCGTCTGGGTCGACCAGTTGTTGCACCATACTCATGACCTGCTTCTCTCAGGTTTGTGGCTGCGTCACCATCCAATTCTGTGGGAAAGGGACCCTCTCCTACACGCGTAGTATAGGCTTTTGTGATCCCAAGAATTCTGATGGGCACACCGGGAATGGCACCGCCACCGACAAAGGCAGCTGCGGCGAGTGTAGAGCTGGAAGTAACAAAGGGATAGGTGCCATAATTCAAATCAAGCAGGGTTCCCTGAGCCCCTTCAAATAGTACTTGTAATTCAGAGTTGCTGGCAACACGCACCAAATCTTCTGTATCCGTAACAAAATTTTTAAATTCGGATCCATAGGATGCGTATTCCTGCGATACACTTTCACAATAGTTTTTAAACTCAGAATCGGTGAATATCCCATCAGTAACCAGAATATCTCTCACATCTCTTAATGAATTTTTGATGCGATCGATGGCATCATCAGCCATAATGTCCAGAATTCTTAAATTAATTCTAGAAGCTTTTTGAGAGTATGCGGGACCGATACCACGGCCTGTAGTTCCAATTTTGCCACCTTCTTTAGCATCAATCAATTGATGATGAGGAAAAATCACATGGGCTCGGGCACTAATTTTTAATTTGGGAGCATGACCACTCTCAGTAAAAGATTTGATTTCCTCGAGGAGATCAGCGGGATTTATAACTACACCAGTTCCCAGGATACATTGCTTGTTGTGAAGCATTCCAGAGGGCATATAATGAAACTTATAAGTTTCACCGGCATGCATAACCGTGTGACCTGCATTTCCACCTCCATTGAAGCGTACGACAAGATCACTCTGTTCTGCCAGTACATCGACTAGCTTGCCTTTACCCTCATCACCCCACTGAGCACCAACAACGATGGTGTTTTTCATGCATTCTCCTCTTGAAAAAACTTCGGTTTTTTCAAAGCTTTCTTTTGAAAAAAAACGGTTTAGAAAATATTCAATTATTTAAAAATCAGCGCCATAGTTAGGAGCCTCTTTTGTAACCTGTACATCATGGGGGTGGCTCTCTTTTAACCCAGCCCCGCTAATCTTAACGAACTGAGCATTCTTACGCAATTCATCAATATTGGCTGTACCACAATAACCCATCCCAGCTCTCAACCCACCAATGAGTTGATAAACTACATCTTTGATGGCTCCCCGGTAAGGTACCCGACCCTCAATTCCTTCTGGAACAAGCTTCTGGGTTGATTCCTGGAAATAGCGATCGGCCGAACCAGCATTCATCGCTGAAATGGATCCCATACCACGATATACTTTATAAGCCCGTCCCTGGAAAAATTCCTTATGTCCAGGACTTTCATCAGTCCCTGCCAAAAGACCACCAATCATGATGGTAGAAGCACCTGCAGCAATGGCCTTGGGGATATCACCTGAAAATTTGACACCACCATCCCCAATAACTGGCACACCATGTTTGTCAGCTTCTTCGGCGCAGTTAGCGATGGCACTGATTTGAGGCATACCCACACCTGCAACAATACGAGTGGTGCAGATGGATCCTGGTCCAATTCCAACCTTGACTCCATCAGCCCCCGCATCAATAAGGGCTTTGGTCGCTTCACCTGTGGCCACGTTTCCAGCTATTATCTGAATATTGGGATTTTGTGTTTTAATCTTTTCTACAATGGTTGTCACATTTTTTGAATGTCCGTGTGCAGTATCGACTACAATCACATCAACCCCGGTATGCATGAGATGTTCGACTCGATCCAGGGATTCAATTCTGGCACCAACGGCTGCTCCAACCAATAAACGGCCGTTTCCATCCGTAGCTGAATTGGGGTATTCAACCGCTTTCTCAATATCTTTTATTGTGATTAAACCTTTGAGCTCATTGTTTTTTCCAACCAGGGGTAATTTTTCAATTTTGTATTGCTTCATGAGTGCACCGGCTTCTTTGAGCGTGGTGGATTCATTCCCTTTGATCAAGTTATCCTTGGTCATGGCATCGGCAATAAGGCGGGTGAAATCTTCTTCAAAACGAATATCACGATTGGTAATAATTCCCAGTAAAATGCCATCAACTACCACAGGAACACCAGAAATATGATAACGTGCCATGAGGTCTGCAGCGTCACCTACGGTATGTGTCGGCGTGAGTGAGAAGGGGTCAGTGATAACACCATGTTGAGAACGTTTGACTTTGTCTACTTCCAAAGCTTGCTGCTCAGGAGTCAGGTTTTTATGAATGATTCCAATACCACCAACTCGGGCCATGGCAATAGCCATACGAGATTCAGTGACCGTGTCCATGGAGGCCGACATCAATGGAATATTGAGGCGAATGTTTCGCGTGAGCTGAGTTGATACATCCACATCGTTTGGCAATACATCAGATTGTGCTGGAACCAGTAGCACATCATCAAAAGTTATTGCTTCGAAAGTTTTGTATTTTCGCATGGTGAACCTCTTAAAATATTAAATGTACAAAGCGTTGATTAATCAGGACATTTCCATCAAATTGCAGGTTCAGAATGGTAGGCAGTAAGCTTTTGGTGAAGAATCGGCAGATTGGATGGTGAGCATTCATCTTGCAACGCAAAGTAAACGAGAGCACCCCTCATGCAAAAGGAAACGATAGGTCTTTTAATATTATTATGAGCCTGAAATTGGAATCACAATAATTCCCCCTACATTCTCCCATGACGCAAAATCCAAAGCCTTTATCTCTTTATGTACATGTGCCCTTTTGTAAAGCAAAATGTACCTATTGTGATTTTTATTCCATCATAGGACGGGAAAATTCCATTCCCGAATATTTAAAGAGTATTCTAAAAGAGATTGAACAGAAGACGCGTGAACTTGATTTATCCGGCCATTATCTGGATACTATCTTTTTCGGAGGTGGAACTCCAAATCTACTTGAGCCAAACCATCTCCGTCAATTGCTAGACATGCTCCTTGGCCTTACTCAAGCAGGGAATGAGATGGAGATTGGTATGGAAATCAATCCTGGGGAAGCCAGTCTGAAAAATCTCATAGCATACAAAGCTCAGGGTATCAATAGAGTCAGTATCGGTATGCAGAGCTTCCAGCCACACCTGCTTTCCTTTATGAGTCGTATTCACTCGGCGGAGAAGAGCTTTTCAACATATGATGATGTTCGCAAAGCTGGATTTCAAAATGTGAGTGGAGATTTGATTTTTGCTGTCCCTGGACAAACACGGGATGAATGGGTTGGCGATCTGGAGCGACTCGTCAGCATGCAACCTGAGCATATATCTACATATTCTTTGACAGTGGAAGAAGGAACTGCCCTGCACAGATGGGTGGAGGCCGGACATGTCAAGCTGCTAGAGGAAACCGTTGATACTGGGATGTATGACTGGGGTCGAGATTTTCTGGAGAAATCAGGATATCCCAACTATGAAGTTTCCAATCATGCAAAGCCAGGTTTTGAATGCCGGCATAATTTGAATTATTGGACAGGTGCGGACTATCTGGGTTTTGGACCAGCCGCCCACTCCTATTTCGGAGGACGCAGATCCTGGAATATTCGAAACCTGGATGCTTACATGGCCGATGTTATGAATTCAGGAACAGGGGAGGCTGATTCAGAAATGATATCTCACTCCATGGCCCGCAATGAGATGATCCTCACGCGGTTAAGACTTACTCAGGGTTTGAACCTGGAGGAATTCTCAACGATCTATCATGAAAATTTGCTCCAGACTAAAAAAGATATGCTCCATAAGTGGACTGGAAAGATTGTTGTCTCAGATGGTCATTTGAAGATTGCGCGTGGAGGCTGGGCTTTAATTGATGAGATCAGCTCCGATTTGATGTGAATGACTCTCTAAAATTTCTTTTAATCCAGATTTATAGTAACTGATTGTTCCTGGTGGACCAGGACGGTTCCAGGATGCGCACCTTTGGGTTTGCTGAGGTGTTTGCGCTGACAATACTGGACCACTACCACACCTGAATGCTTGGCTTTGGAATTCCGAGCCGCATGTTCTGCTGCGGCGATAATGTCAATGTGCTGTGGAGTCTGACTTCCCGTACGCAGGACAACGTGAGAACCCCTGACCTTACGAGCATGAAACCACCAATCATTCTTATTCGCGACCTTAAAGGTGAGTGTATCATTGTCCTGTGAAGTGCGACCTACAAGAATATCGAAGCCGCCAGGAGACTGGTACTTTTTATAGGGTTTGCGGTCCACTTGCTGCTTACCGGAGCGATCCAGCGCTTCTCCATGCTCTTGTAGGAAACTCAACATTTGTTTGTCATCTGGATTATCTAATAGTTGTTCAAGGGCTTGAATATCCCCTTTAACCGTAGCAAGTATACCCTCCAGCTGATCCAGCTTGCCCTGGTATTTGCGAATTTTTTTTGCCGTTGATTCTATGGCCTGATGAAGAGGAACATCATCCGCTACCTGGATGGTTATATCTTGTTCTGTGGGTGAGAGCTCAGCCGGGATGGTGAGGAGGCCATCAGAGCCGCTCATCCCCATTGCAAGTCCGATTTGAAGTACTTGGAGTTTTTGCTGTAATTTAGGCCATGTGCTGGCTTCAACTAATTCTGCTTCGATTTTCCCCGCTTTGCTCTTCCAGCGTTTCAATACAGTTCGTGTGGTTTTCTGGAGAGAGGCAGCGGTGGTCTCTTTTGGCTTATTGCCATGTTTCAAAACATCAATGGTAAATTCACTTACATTCATATCTGAAACGCCATCTGCAGGTCCAAATATGATTGAGTTATTTTCCCAATCTGTTGATACACCGTCATTTGCTGCCATGAGTTGGGCATGTGTGATACTTGTTCCCGGGATTGGAGTGGGCAGCTTGTCTGTGGGGGTCAACCAACTGTCATTGACAGGAGGGAGTTCATCCTTTTTTAAAAAACTATCCTGAACTAATCCTGCAGATAAGTAGTAAACATTATTAGCACCTGGATAAGCTCCTAGAATGAGGTCATCGCCATGGCTCAAGTCTATCTTCAATAGCCGATCTTGAGAGTGAATGTTAACACCACGTACAATTGATTTTGAATCAATCTTTCTAAGGACCTCAACTCTTTTTCTGGGAAGAGAAGCGGATTGTGAAGATGTGATAGTGACTTGATTGCCCTTTTTCTCCCACGAGAGAAGGAAAACCTGATCATTATCAAGGAACTGAATATCTAGACGACCTTTTCTGTAGGTATAGGTTAGACCCATCGAACGACCACTGAGCTGCTTATTCAGATGCTGCATCCAGAGCCATAAAGCAGGCCATGATCTTATAAAATTTCGCGGTTCCATGCTGGTAACCTAAGTGATTTCTGAGAGATGTGAACGTTTTTCCATCCCATCAAGTGGAAATATCCCCCTTAAACTCTTGACAGGGCATTCTTAATTCACTCTCGCTTGAATGCAGAACTTGAATATCTTATGGAACGTTTAATTATTAAACTTGAGCAGAATTTAAACGAAGTGAGACCTCTATGAAACCCAATCACACTTTTGCTGATGGAAATACAACATCCATACTGGAGAATCTAACAACAGCAGTTTTTCGTGCCAATCTGGAAGGATCATCATCAATTATTGATGTAAATCCAGCCTTCATCAAAATGTTTGGCTACAAAGATAAAGCTGAGATCGAATCAGTATCCATTATTGATTTCTATTTCGATCCAGCAGATAGAATTGAGATGCGGAAGGAACTCGCATCACACGGAAACATCCGTGATAGAGAAGTGATTTTTAAAAGGAAGGATGGCTCAGTTTTCCCTGGGCGAGTCTCGTCGGTGCTAGTTAAAGACTCCGATGGCAGGGATCTGTTTATTGATGGTGTCGTCGATGATATTTCGGAACTCAAAACCAAAGAGAAGGAATTGTTAGCAGAACAGCAAGTGTTTTTTAGTGGACCCGTTGTTTTGATCCAATGGCCTATGAATGAACACGAAGCTTTGATCAATATATCGGAAAATGTTAAAGACCTGCTTGGCTATCAAGCTTCAGATTTTTTGGAGGGTAAAATTCTCTATCCTGATCTGGTTCATGAGGAGGATAGACAAGAACTGCAGAATCATATTAAATCCATACTGGTTGGTGGTTCTGATATCATGATGGTACTTCCATATAGATTAAGATGTAAAACTGGAGAATATATCTGGGTTCAGGACTATGCCTATGTCCAGCGAGATTCGCAGGGTGAAGCTGTTGGGATTCTGGGATACATATATGATGTAACCGACCTGCAGGATTCCAGGCGGGAATCTGTAGAAAAAGAACAGCGTCTCAGAGATCTCATTGAAAATTCTCCAACTGGAATATTGAGAATCGATGGTGAAGGCAATATTGTTGAAGTGAACCAAAGAATGGTGGATATGTTGGGTTCTCCCTCCAAGGAGGCCACCCAGAAATTTAATATGTTCAAATTTAAACCCCTTATTGAGGCGGGTGTTACAGGAAAATTCCATGAGGCCATAGCAAAGAACAAAATTGTTTCGTTTGCAGGGCAGTACAATTCGAATTGGGGCAAAAAACTACGTTTCAAACTCATCATTTCACCGGTGCTGGATGCTGAAGGTCAGGTAATAGGTGCTCAGGCCAATATGGAGGATACCACAAGTACCCACAAGGCCAAGGTAGACAAAAAAAAGCTACAGAAAGCAAAACTTGAAGAGCGTAGGATTTTCATGGCTGGCCCTATCATGATTATTAAATGGGCTTATTCGGCAGATGACCCAGTGTTGTCTGTGAGTGAAAATGTTGAAAAAATTCTGGGGTATACAGTGGATCAATTCATGAGTTCCAACATGGTCCCATCTAAGATTATTCATCCCAGTGATTTAGAGATGGTTCGGGAAACTTCTCGTAAAGCTGTAGATAGTGGAAAGAGTGCCTTTAAATCTGCTCCATACAGACTTTTGAAAAAGGATGGGAGTTACATATGGGTGAGTGACTACAGCACAATTAATAGAGATGCTGATGGAAAACCAATGTACTTCTCAGGGATCGTCTGGGACATCTCAACAGTCATCGAAGCAGAGCTGGAACTAAAAATTCTTCTTCGCGAGGTCCATCATAGGGTCAAAAATAACATGCAGGTCATCATCAGTCTCCTCAATATTCAAGCGGATCATGTCAGGGATGAGCGTCTGTCAGAAATTTTTGGTGAAACTCAAAATCGAATACGAAGCATGGCATTGATCCATGATAAACTTTTTCGGTCAAAGCGGATGTCTGATATTGACTTTGGAAGTTATATTGGTTCACTCATCCTGGAGCTTAAAAACTTTTATGCTGTTGATACTGACAGTATACATATCCATCAAAAAATTGCAGGACTCAAGCTGGATATTGACAAGGCCATCCCCTGCGGTTTGATCGTAAATGAACTTGTCACAAATGCCCTGAAATATGCCTTCCCAGATAAACGGGAAGGAGATATTTGGATTTCTGCGGTGCCGGTTGGGGGCACCAGGGCAATGATTGAGGTTAAGGACAATGGTGTTGGGCTGAGAGAGGACCTGGTATTTGAAGAGGCTCAGTCCATGGGATTACGAATTGTAAGGATATTAACAGAACAGCTAGGTGGATCCATGGAAATCAATACTGAGAAGGGATCGTCATTTTCGCTTACCTTTGATCTCTTCGATAAAGCTTAGCAAGATGGTCCATGATTAAAGTTCTCTTTTTTGCTGATTCCCACCTGGGTTTTGATTTCCCTATTCGACCGAGAATTCATCGCAGAAGGAGGGGTTGGGATTTCTTCAAGAATTATCAGCTCATTTTAGATACTGCGGTGAATGAGGGTGTTGATGCTTTGGTGCACGGTGGTGATGTCTTTTTTCGATCGAAAATTCCAGCATCAATTATTCAAAAAACATACGAACCCTTGCTACCTGTTTTAGAGGGTGGCATACAAATGTTTTTTGTGCCCGGTAATCACGAGCGCTCTAGATTACCCTCATCACCAATATTTCATCATAATAATTTCCACCTTTTTGATCGTCCAAGATCATTTTCAATTGATATGAATGGACTGGAAACAATCTGGGGCGGTTTTCCAAATATCCGTAACCAGGTTCAGAAAGAATTTCCAGCTCATCTGGCTCAGGTCGGGTTTGGACAAGATTCTGAAGCACTCAAGATATTGTGTTTGCATCAGGCCATTGAGGATGCAGTTGTGGGAGTGCAAGATTATACTTTCAGAAAAGGTTCAGATGTGGTTGGGATAGATCAATTCCCAACCTATCTGAATCTGGTGTTAAGTGGACACATTCATCGACAGCAGGTATTGAGAAGTCGTACAGGTACACCCATCATTTATCCAGGTTCTATTGAGCGAACTTCATTTGCGGAGCGGCTGGAGACGAAAGGGTTTTTCATGTTACACCTGTCAAAAGAAGATATTCATTGGGAATTTCGACCGCTTCCTGCCCGATCAATGCATGAGATGACACTCCCTTCGAACCTGTTGGATGGGCAGAATCTTATGAGAGTCATTCTTGAGCAGGCTGAGAAGATTCCCGATGATGCCATTTTACGAATTCGAAGCGGGGCTGAAAAGCACCTGGAAATTCTGAGAATTGCTGATTTGCGAAAAGAATTGCCGGAGAGTATGAATGTAGATCTCCTTCCTCCAGTTGGTAAAACCCGCTACACGTGGTCTGCATATTCGGATTAGTATGGAGATTGCTCCTCAATTATATCAGGATCAGAGGGATTTACCCAAAACCTCAGGGGTTTACCTGTTTCTAGATTCACGAGAATACCCGCTTTACATTGGAAAATCGGTCAATCTCAGAACCAGGGTGGCTTCCTATTTGCGCAACGACAGTGGACAGGAGGAGCGGATTCAGAGGATGGTGCATGAAGCTCGAAGCCTGAGGTATGTTGAGACCGAAACTGAACTCATGGCGCTTTTACTGGAAGATTCACTGATTAAAAAATACCTTCCAGTTTACAACATCCGTCAAAAACAATTTAGAGATTACCGATATCTCCAACTCAGTGTTGATGCCTACCCTCGTCTCATCACTTTGGAAGACCCAGGTCAGATCCAGACAAATATCTACGGTCCTTTTCGCGATCGCTTTTTCATCCAACGCCTGCAAGAAATATTTTCCAGATACCTGGGTTTCAGGTCATGTACTGATGCAAACCCACAGAAAAGTTGCATTGAACTGGATTTGGGGCAGTGTCTGGGACCCTGCATCCTACCAGAAGTTCATGAAGCATACTCAATCGTAAGCGAGCAAGTTGGCCAATTTTTAGAAGGAGAAGATCCTGGTGTCATTTCTAATATTGAGGAAAGGATTCGGATCTGCATCCAGGAAACTAGATTTGAGCAAGCCCAACGCCTGAGAGACGATCTCATCTTTTGTGATGCATTTTTCAATCGTCAGCGCTTCAATCACCGATTCAGGGTGGAGCATCTCAAAATTGAAGGTAGGCGAGAGGGTATCCCAGGATATCTGTTTGAAAACGGTGCTTTGAAAGAGGTGATTCTTAGAGATGGCCGATTGTGCAAAGTAGGAGAGCAACTCGATCTATTTGACCTCTCTGTTGTCAAGGAGGATGAAGCTAGATTTTTATTAGATAGAGCAAATCTGGTTTATAACTGGCTAAAAAAGAATCAGGTGGGCGTGAAATACGAATTTCAGGAGTTGGGATCATCTTTCAAATAGGGCCAGAACAAATCTTCCATACCACCAAATGATCCATCAATGCTCATGGGGACCAATTTTGCAAACGAATCTAAAATCACAACCGCATTCAAACTGGCATCTTCCTCAGTTGCGGCCCTGAGCCGTTTTGTCATGCTGATATTGATGGCATCAATCTCATTATAAATCTCCCGCAAACCTCTTAGTGACCAGTCAGGTTCCAATCCATTTTTTGCCCGTGTGAATTGCGCAAGTAGATACATGGACATGGCCCGGTATATCGACTCATCAATTGTTGCAAAAGGTAAATGAGTACCCACCATGGGTCTCAAAAAATCAAGGGATGGGCAACCACTGGTAACCATGATGATCCCGAGTATGGAACTCAGACCACTCTGCATGGAGACCTTTTCCTTGGAGTAAGTTCTCTCGGATGTCTCAATACTCAGGTCTATAACATCATAAGAAACATCAGATTTGAAGGCCAATACAATGTCTTGAACATTCACCGCTACAGGACAGTGTTCCACCCCAGTGTCAGCAAGTTTGCAGCCTTCACACATATGAAATCCCAGCTCAGTCCAGACAGGTTTTTCTACATTGGAAACAATTTGATAGGCAAGTTTATCTGAGCTAAGAAGAATCTCAAAGTCGATGGATCTGGAATCAGCCATTTTGAATTTGTATTTAAGCGAGACCTGTGAAGGAGAATCTGCAGACATATCTCAAGATAAAACGATATAGTTGCTTTTCAATGCAATTTAGGAGGGTAATACTCGAGTGTGATAAGGGATCACAAAGGGGAACTAGGTGAATTATTTTGGGTGTATTAAGAAGAGGATTGATTTAGTTTCAAAGGCTTAACAATGAATGAGGATCTAGAATTTATGGCTGTCCCTGAAAAGAAACATCGCCGAAGAAAAAAGAGTAAGCGTTTTGAGAAGTCAGTTATTCGCGAATTCGGTGCGGAGATTTTGATTGGTATCATATTCTTTTTCGGAATATTTCTTCTTTACGAAGAGATGGAAATTAAGCGATATGTTTTTGATGGCATCGTCTCAGGTTTTCAGTATGTCACTCACGGTATCAGCCATTTTTTAAGCAACTTACTGGGTAGGGCTGAGGAATATGAGACATCTGATATTGTTGGTGCAACATTGATTATCATTGCATTGAATTTGTTGATAGCTCGAATAAGACAGAAGTCCATTTCCATTCTATCTGAACTAACAGAATGTCCAGAATGTGGAGATGATCTCGTTCTGATTCATCGGAATATTTTCCAGAGGGCATTTGGATTTTTATTCCGCTTAAAAATCAGGCGCTTTCATTGTCATAGCTGTGATTATGATGGTCTTCGAGTAAGGTCTCCAAAGTCAATTTAACATCACTCTATCTTGGGGTGAATTGCAGACTCCTAATAAGGCATGCCCTTTTAAATCTATGAACTTCCTAAATCGATATCGTAAGATACCAAGATCTATTCTGTTGATGATCTCAGCAGCCTTTCTCATTCATATGATCAATGCAGGGTTTATCCTCATTCTCAATATCTACCTGCGAAAAAAAGGCTATGCGGATGAAAGTATAGCTCAATTCAACTCGTTTCGATTCCTGGGGGTTCTTTTTTTTGCGTTCCCATTGGGCATTTTTATAAAAGGAAAGGCACTCAAACCCTTTTTCCTAGCCTCCAGTCTTCTGGTCCCTTTGTTCAGCCTTTTCCTACTCCTCTCCATACAAGGGGGTAATGAGACCCGAATTACACTTGGCTTCATTCTGTGGGGTATTTCGTTTATGATTCTTAACGTCTGTGGCCTACCCTATATCATGCGATCGGCTCCGGAAGAGGTTGTCTCAGAAGCCATATCACTGAATTTCTCAACCTGGTCTCTGGCCACCATTGTATCGGGATCATTGATCAATATCCTTTCACGCGTCAAAGAGATAGTTATTGGCGGTGTACTTATACCTCTAGATGAATATCATATTATGCTGGTGATTATATCAATTAGCTCATTGTCATTCATCTTGGTATTATTTATCAAGGAAGCCAAACCACGGTCGGTTTCCAGTAGCTTTTTCAATAATTTGAGAGCGCTTGGATCAGAATACGATTGGAAATTGATTGGACGGGTATTGGTTCCGAATATGCTTATTGCCATAGGCGCAGGTCTGACGATTCCTTTTGTGAATTTGTTTTTCAATACTGTATTTGAGGTGGATTCAGACACCTTCAGCCTTATTGGTGCCGGAACCGCTGGTATTGTGTTCATGACGACGCTGATAGTACCTATAATACGACGTAAGTTTGGGTTCAGAGTTGCCATTTTGATTCCTCAATGGCTGGCTATTTTATTTCTAGTGATTTTGGCTACCACTCAGCTGGCTCAAGCCTATTCATGGGCTTTTTATGTGGCTATCGCAGCCTTTATGCTACGCCAACCCTTTATGAATATGGCTGGTCCCATGACAAGTGAGCTGGGCATGAAGTATGTAGGACCGCGGAACCAGGAATTGATTTCAGCTATCAGCTCCAGTATCTGGAGTGCTTCCTGGTTTATAAGTGCCAAAATATTCCAGGTGCTACGTCAAATGGATTTAGAATATTATCAAATTTTTCTTATTACTGCAGTGCTATATGCTGTGGGTGTAAGTTTTTACCACCTATTAATCAATGACTTTTTACGGAGAAAACCGGAAAAGAATCAAGGACCTGTCCTGCCAAATGTGCAATTTCGAGGTTGAACAGGGGAGAAGGAAAACTATGGAAGTACTTAGTTCAAAACAGAAAAAATACTTAAAATCTAAAGCCCACCCTTTAAAGGCGGTGATTCAAATCGGGAAGGCTGGTGTGACTGCCCAATCTATTCAAAGTATTGACGCAGCTTTGAATTCACATGAAATGGTTAAGGTGAAGTTTATTGCCTTTAAGGAAGAAAAAGAAAAATATCTTGATGAAATATTAGCGGGCTCGAAGTCACAGTTTGTAAGCCTCATAGGACATGTTCTCACCCTGTATCGCGAAAATGAAGAATCTGACAAGCGAAAGTACGATTTACCAAAATAAACTGATGCCATGATTAATCTTCACAATATCACAAAAACCTATCCGGACAAGACCCTGTTCAAGGGTCTGGATCTGGTCATAAAAAAGGGATCCAGAGTCGGTCTGGTCGGTGCCAATGGCTCGGGGAAAACAACCCTGCTTAGAATGATTGTGGGTGAAGAGGATACGGACCAGGGTCAGATTCAAGTCGATAAAAAGGTCACAATAGGGTATTTACCCCAGGAAATAACAGCCACCTCAGAAGAAACGATTTTGCATGAAGTCCTCAATGTGATCCCTGAAGTCGGTGAATTAGAAATTCAGATTGAAAATTTGTCCCTGCAAATTGCCGGGGATCCAGACGATGATCAACTTTTAAAGAAATTGGGTCGAATTCAGGATGAATTTGAGCGACTCAACGGGTGGAGTCTGGAATCAGAGGCCAAGAAAGTCCTGGGCGGGCTGGGATTCACGCCGGAGCAGATGAAAATTCCCCTTGATCAATTTAGTGGGGGATGGAGAATGCGGGTCGCACTGGCAAAACTCTTGTTCAAACAGCCTGATATCCTGCTGTTGGATGAGCCCACAAACCACCTTGATCTGGCATCGCTAATCTGGTTGGAAACCTTTCTAAAGGAGTGGGCTGGAGCCCTGGTTTTGATTAGTCATGATCGTACGTTCCTGGACAAAACCATAACTCAAATTTTTGAAATCGATCATATGTCGATACAAATTTATGCTGGTAATTACAGCAAATATGTTGAAGAGAAAAAGCTGCGCCTTGATCAACAATTGGCATCCTATCGGAATCAGCAAAAAATGATCGCAGAAACTGAGCAATTTATTGAAAGGTTCAGGTATAAGGAGAGCAAGGCTCGTCAAGTTCAAAGCCGGGTTAAAAAACTTGAAAAGCTGGAGCGTATCTTACCACCTGAAGGTGAACAAAGTCGGATATCCGTCCGCATACCACAGCCAGGTCGATCAGCCAGAATCGTTGCTGAGTTTAAGGACGCTGCAAAATCGTATGGCTCTCTTGAAGTATTTAATAATTTGAATCTCCTGCTTGAACGTGGACAAAAAATTGGTCTAGTGGGTCCTAACGGTGCTGGTAAATCTACGCTACTAAAAATGTTGGCAGAAGTTGAACCACTCTCTGGAGGAAACCTCAAGTGGGGGGAAGGGGTGAAGAGCGCCTATTTTGCTCAACATCAATTTGAAGCCCTGCCTCTTGAGGAGTCGATCTACAATTTGATATCCCATGAGAATCCCAAATGGTTGGTGACCGAGGTAAGGACTTATCTGGGTAGTTTTCTATTTTCCGGTGAAACTGTTGATAAAAAAATCAAGGTTCTCAGCGGAGGAGAAGTGTCCCGTCTGGCTCTTGCTAAGATGCTATCCACCCCTTCCGAGCTCATCCTTCTTGACGAGCCCACCAATCACCTCGATATGCGATCTAGGGATGTGGTTCAGGAAGCCATTGCCAGCTTCACTGGCAGCATGGTGTGTATCTCTCATGATAGACATTTTTTGAATGCGGTCACCAATACAATTATTGAAGTTGATCAAGGTAGAATTCGAATATTTCCGGGTAACTATGAGTATTATTTATGGCGCAAAAATCAGGATCAGATTGAAAAATCAGAAAGACCTGAAAAGACTGCCAAAGTAACCTCACAGAAATCCGCAAATACTGATTATCACCTCAGGAAGAAATTGACGAACCGTTTGAAGAAACTGCCCGTTTTGATCGCAGCGTGTGAAGCAGCAATGGCCAAACAGGAAAATATTCTGAATGATCCTTCCCTAGCCAGCGAGTATGAAAAAATTCAGTCAGCCATTGATGAGAAGGACTTACTTGAAGTCAGGTATTTGGAATTATTAGAAGAGCTTGAGACCCTTCAAGAGGGCTTCGAATAAAAAAAGGGCAAGGAAATTCCCTGCCCTCTTTCAATTTCTTGGAAGATTGGTTTAGATAACTTTGTGAACCAAAAGTCCGATCATAATGATCATTGCCACAAAAATCATGGCAACAGACCAGTTCCCTTTTTTGATCTCTTCCCATTCTTCAATATCTGATGAGAACCAATCGAAAACCTTCAGGGCAATAGCAACACCTACTGAAAAGCCGATTGAGGCAACAACTGCCCAACCCAGACCTTCTGCATAGCGTTCCCAAATGCTTACTTCAAAGGGGTTGGCTGCAAAGACTGAAGATGCCATAAGCAGTAAAGAACCCATAAATAGCATTGATTTCTTGAACATTCTATTCTCCTTTTTCATATTCCACTCAGTTTATTAATTCTATTCCATACGTAGACAGTCTCGGGTGAAAACATCTACGGTCATTCTATTATTGTATAACTTTGCGCAACAAGCCCCGTCTGCTCTAAGGACCATGGCCTTGCGATTGCTAAACTCTACATCGGCAACGACTACAACATGATCAATAGGACTCCGGGCATGCTGTGAAACAGCCCCTCCAACGAGAAATGCTTGAAGGAGATCATCAGATAGTGTCGTATTGCGGCTAACGATCTGAATCACAAATACTCTGCCCCATGATTCTTTCTCCTGCAAATCAAAAGCAGAACGCGCCATATCAATTCCCTTTTGTCGATACAGATCCTGTGCATAGGAAGCGAGTTCAGAATTCTCGCTGATGGCTGGTTGTCCAGCCTGATTAATACTTGCCAGGAAAAGTAAAAAAAACAATCGAGCTAATATTGATATCAGTTTTGGTCTTTTCATCTGCTTAACTCAATTTCGATCAATTTTAAGTCAGGGGAGAGTGATATCAATATTTATTTCAAAAAGCTCAAGGTCGCGACTAGGTGTCGTAACCAGTGATATGATCATAATCGGGATGGGTAAATTCCTGCTCAAAAGCGTTGATCCCTTCCTTCATGTTGCCAACCAAATCGTCTCTTGCACATTTGACAGCCAGCTTAATCGCATTATCAATTGCTCGTGGCGTTGATTTACCATGACATTTCAAGACTAACTTTTCGAGACCCAAAATTGGCGCACCACCATATTCCTGGTAGTCACTAATCTTTTTAACTTTGCGAATTCCACCGGAGAGTAGCATCATACCAATTTTCCAGATGAGTTTTTTCTGGAAGGCCATGCGGCCCAATCCCATGGCAGCTTCCGCCATACTTTCCATGGTTTTAACTGCGATATTCCCTTTGAATCCCTCAGTTACCACTACGTCGACAACACCCTTCATGAGATCGCTGCCTTCAATGTTACCATAGAAATTTATCTGTGGCAGGGATTCGAGGATTCTATTCACCTCGACATATTTGGGTCCACCCTTGTTATTTTCTGAACCCATATTCAAAAGTCCAACCAGAGGTCTTTCGACTCCTGTCACTTTTTGAGAATAGGCATTCCCCATCAGGGCGAAATGGATCATATGATCCCGGTCGACTGTCGTGTTAGCACCCACATCCAGGATGAGAGAAAAAATATCTTTGCGATTGAGCTGATTACTTGTGGGATACACAGCAGCAAGGGCAGTTCGGTGAACTGTTTTAATCCTGGGTATCTTTTGAGCACTGGCCAGAATGAGGGCACCGGTGTTTCCAGCCGAAATAAGAGCGTCTGCTTGACCGGTTGAGACAATCTCAGCAGCCTTAATCATAGAAGATTCAGGATATTTGTCAAAAATTTCCTTTGGCTTGGCATCCATGGGAATGGATTGTGGAGCATGAATTATCTCTATGAATTCCCTGACTTTGGGATACTGAGCTAATTCAGCTTCAAGAATTTCCTGGTCACCTGCAAGGAGAATATGAAGATTCCCAGATTCACAGGCTCTACAGACCCCTTCGACAACAGCCTTGGGGCCATTGTCGCCACCCATACCATCAACTGCTATGCGATAATTTCTCAAAGATTTATTTTTCCCAGGTTTTAATCAATTCCATGATCATACGAACACCAGCCCCTGAAGGACCATCGGGAAGATAGGGACGACCCTTCTTTAACCAACCTGAACCTGCAATGTCAACATGACACCATGCTGTACCATCTTTCACAAACTCCCTCAGAAATGCACCAGCTGCAATGGTACCAGCTGTACGACCAGCGCCTGTGTTTTTCACATCGGCAATGGTTGATTTGATATCTTCTGCATATTCATCATCCATGGGCATCTGCCAAACACGATCCTGGGTTTTCTCACCAACAGCAAGAAGCTGATCAGCAAAATTTTGATCATTAGTCATGATACCGCTGTAGCGATGTCCCAGGGCAACGACTACTGCACCTGTCAGAGTAGCGAAGTCTACCACACCATCCAGCTCATACTTATCAGTAATGTATGACAGACCATCTGCCAGAATGAGGCGACCCTCAGCGTCAGTATTTAATATTTCAATGGTTTTACCGTTGTAGGCTGTGAGTATATCCCCAGGCTTATAGGCTTCACCACCATTCATATTTTCAGTGGATGGAACCACAGCAATGATGTTCAAATTGGGTTTGGTCTCGGCCACAACGGACATGATACCAAGGACAGCTGCTCCGCCTAGCATATCAAACTTCATTTCATCCATTCCAGCAGAAGGTTTGATGGAGATACCACCAGAATCAAAGGTGAGGCCCTTACCGACCAATCCTAAAGTTTTGGAGTCTTTACCACCACCCATGTATTCCATGATAATAAATTTTGGAGGAACATCAGAACCCTGGGCAACACCGCCGATACCACCAAATCCCAATTTCTCAAAATCTTCGCGTTCAAAAATGGTGGTTTTCATGCCACCTTTTTTAGCGATGGCCTCTGCAGTATCCGCCAGGTAGGTTGGTGTCGCGGTATTTGAGGGGTGATTGCCTAGATCTCTGGCCAGAACAACACCTCCTGAAATTTTCATCCCATAATCCAATGCATCTGTGATATTGGCATTTGCAGTCGCTATAACAGATTGAAATCCTGCATATGCATCATCAGCCTGTTTTTTATAATTCAAGAAGCGGTAACTTCCCATCACCAGACCTTCAGCTAAGGCTTGAGCCTCCTCAGTATTAAGAAGTTCTTCACCCATAAATTCTATTGCAAATGTACCCAGTTTTAGATCAATACACTTTTTCGCTGCCGTTGCACTGGCCTGACGCAAGTAGTCCGCTGTATATTTTTTTGTTTCGCCAAGACCGATTGCGATATAGCGCTTGGCGGTGTCGCAATCAGGGGAGTACATGACCATCACTTGATTCAGCTTACCTTCAAATTCACCATTCTCAATGGCAAGGTTCAACTTTTTTGAGAGCTTTGGATGGGCGTCCTTAAATTTATCAGTGATACCGGAATCAGAAAAAATACCGAATATGAAGGCTTCTTGGCCCTCAGGAAGTTCGTTTAAGTTTTTGTAGCTCAGGTTGAAAAGTGACATCAGTGTTCGTTCCTCTCGTTAAATCATTTATATCTATTATAATTCATTATGTGTCTGATTTGTTCAGGCCTACAATCTAGAGTTTAAGCCGGCAGTTAGAAACTGGAAAAGTGAATAGTTGATTGCCTTTATCAATGAAAATATTTCTTATGATCTTAAGGCTGTTCAACTTTTTCCAGCAAGAATTCTTCAAGACCATTGTAGGCTGCCAGGGCTAAGGCATCCAGTCCTTCTTCTGATAACAAAAACATCTCCTCATCTGGGTTGGTCATAAATGCACCTTCTATGAGATATACCAAATACTCAGTTTGCCGTGTCAGGTAATAGTAGTAACGTGCCACCTTGCCTGAAGTCTCAATCCCCATGTCGTGCATATGTGGATATATCTTATCACTCAAACCCTTGGCACTGGGCCAGGTATAGAAGGTCGAGGCACCTTTCGCTTCGAGAATATTCCGACTTGCTCCAGGTGCGTTATTATGAGCCATGACAAAAATGTGGATACTATCCTCTCGGGCAATCCTGGCTCGGTCGGCCAGACTAATCTGGTGGTCATCTCGACGTGTTAGAAAAACAGTCGCGCCGGCCTCCAGGAGTAGTTTTTCAAGTTTAAGACAATATCGCAAATTTGCATCTGCTTCAGCATAGCCAGTTATTCCCCTGGCACCACGCTGCCACCCACCATGACCTGGATCGATTTCGATCTTAAGGTTTGCAAAGAGATCTTCCCTGGATATTTCAGGCGCTCTACGAACTCCAATCACTAGATATTCGCCTTCGTATCGACCATACCACCCCCAGAAGCTGTTTTTGGGAAAGAAGTCCATTTGCCAGACCAGGTCCTCTGGTTGGCTGCGCTCGAGATAGGCAATAACCGAGTCACCTTCGGGGTAGGTGGTCCACTCCCATCCTTGTTTGGCACCATAGACCTTCAACTCGAGACGAGCAGGTCTGGCTTTCTCTTTTATCTCAAACGGTAACCTGGTGGTCCCGGTTCGAATTCGGAAAACGGCCCAATCCTCTTCATTTTCTCCGCGCATGGATCCGAGATAGTGGGGGCTGGTGAGTTTACTGTCAGGATTCAACTCAACTCTATTCGCCAGAACGTAGGCTGTTCGGTATTGTCCCAGACGAATTCTATACATCCTGTCTTGCAGTCCTATGATCTGGAGCGATACAGAGTCGGCGAGCGGGAAGAGGAGCTGATCAGTACTGGGTGTATCATATACCCTGGTATCTTCATCAACAGTCAAACCTCCCAGGGCATCGGTCAATATTCGTAGTGGAGCACTTCGAACTCTTTTTGATAATGATCCGAGACGGTAAAGCACCTTGGTGTTCACCTCCTCATCAATATCCAGCAGATGGTAGGAATAAGTGTAATAGCCCGGTTTAGTTTCACTCATCCTAGTCCAGCCAGTAACACCTGGAACCTTGAAGTAGACTGATTCTGATTGCGGACCACGAATGCTCAGATGAAGGTGATCCCCTGCAATTGCCCATCTGTCTCTATTAGGTTTTGCACTTTTTTCATCCAGGGCAGTCAGGGCTTCCCGTTCCAGGGGGCGGGAAAGGGTGAGCAGTTCTCTTACCTCTTTATCATTCCATCGTGCAACAAATTCGAATTCATTGTCGCCCCGGTTGATTTCAACGTGGCTCGTGAAAGCACCTGATTCAAATACTTTCACTGTATCACCATTCATGAAGAGCTGGGCATCGGGATGTGTGCGGCCTCTTAAACTAACCTGAGAACCGTTAAATCTCCCGCTAGTAGGGTATCCCAGATGGATTGACAAATCTGCAGGAATGTTATTGTTGATAAATACGCTGTCTGACGACATGTGATCGAGATTGCGATGAAAGACTCGAATTGTATCAAAAAAGGTGTCTGAACCAGATTTTTCTGAAATGGAAATGAGGATTTCAGGTTGATCCAAATCAATTAGATGACGAAATAGTCCATCCTCATCTGAATTCACCAGTGTACCTGCAATTGAGACTTCTGAGCCTGGTGGGATGTAGCCAGCGACCTCAATACGATCTACCCAAAATTGCATATCTTGTTTGGGATGTAAGATTTCAAGTCTAGACGGGCTTTCCTGGGCGATTATCAAGGTTGAAAAAATGATTAGTAGTGTGAGTAATCTGAAGTGGTGGTTCATTTAGTTGATCCTTTACTAATTGGTCAATTCTGCCTCCAAAATAGACTGACAGAGCACTTACCAACGAATGTTTTCCATGCTTTACAAATTAGAGGTTGTGGATTTCCTCTGTGTCAAAAACACCGGACTTAAGTCCGGTGTTCGGAGAATGCGGAGCACATTTGCCTCTCACCTAAAAGTTGTTAAACTAGAAAGCTCACAAAAAATATCAGGGAGAAAAAGCATGCTGAAGAATTTTCGATTGGAAGAATTGGGAAGTGATGTCAAAACAGAAGTGATTGCCGGGATAACCAGTTTTCTGGCTACCATGTATATCATTGTGGTCAATCCGGCCATCCTTAGTGCTACGGGGATGTCCTTTACGGCTGTATTGACTGCCACAGTACTGGTCAGTGCCTTCAGCTCCATTGCTATGGGGATATATGCCAACAATCCGATCCTTCTTGCACCAGGAATGGGGATTAATGCCTTTTTTACATATGGTATTGTACTGGGAATGGGTATTCCCTGGGAAACAGCTCTGGGTGCTGTTTTTCTTTCTGGTATCGTGTTTCTCTTACTTTCAATATTTAATATTCGCACAATGATTGTACATGCCATCCCTACGCAATTGCGTTATGCCATAGCAGCAGGTATTGGTCTTTTTATTACATTTATTGGTTTCAAGAACGCCAATTTTATAGTAGCCAATCCTGCAACCCTGGTTGGCTTGGGTGAGCTAACCCCCGCTGTTATCACATTTCTGATTGGTCTATTGATCACTTCAGTCCTGGTTGTTGCTCGCTATAAAGGTGCCCTCATATTTGGCATTGTCGCTACAACCCTCATCGCTATTCCCATTGGTCGCTGGTGGGGAGATGCCAGCTCCATCAATTTTGGAACGCCTACACTGGTAAGCTTTAACGGAATTTTTGCTGCTCCGGATTTTTCGTTATTATTTGCCCTTGATTTGGTGGGGGCCTTGAAGTTCGCAATGATACCAGTGATCTTCGCTTTCCTATTCACAGATATGTTTGATAGCATTTCTACCTTTGTTGGTGTGGCTGAGGCCGGAGATCTCAAATCTGAAGATGGTGAACCACGTAATATCAAGGAGTCGCTTATTGTTGATGGGTTTTCCACAACCATTTCCGGATTGGTGGGTACCAGCTCTGGAACCAGTTATATTGAATCAGCCACTGGGATTGAGGAGGGGGGTAGAACAGGCCTCACAGCTCTCGTTGCTGGACTCCTTTTTCTCCCATTTATGTTTCTATCCCCTTTACTTTCAATTATTCCCGGTATTGCCACAGCACCAGCTCTGGTTTTGGTAGGTGTTTTCATGATGAAGCCGGTCCGAAAAATTTCCTGGAGTGAGATGGACAATGCCATACCCGCGTTTATCGCCATGCTGCTTATCCCGCTCACATTCAGTATTACACAGGGGATCATCTGGGGATTTCTAAGCTGGACATTTATTAAAGTAATCCATGGCAAACGTGAAGAGGTATCACCCATGTTGTGGGCTATCGATGTTTTTGCAATACTGGCTCTTATTGCTTGATCGAGCAACTTAAAGAGCTGTTCTAGAAAATATTATATGTTGGAGTGGGGGACTAATATTTTGGCCTAAAGGACGAAGTTAGTTACCATTAACATACCCAAAATTGGCCTTATCCCATTCGATATGGGAAAGTCAATTTTTACATAGTGTGATATATATCAATATTCTGTTATCATTTCTTTATCCTGTACGAATTGAATGTCCATAGTGTCGCATGTATCTTGCGCCGCTAAAACGAGTACAAGAGCATTATAATTTTTTAAGGAGAGAAGATGAAACAGAACCTGAGAACCCGGGAATCCGGCTTTACCCTAATTGAGGTATTGGTCGTTGTTATTATTGTTGCCATTCTGGCTGCGGTAGCTTTCCCGATCTACCAAAACTATGTGAAGGGTGCTTATGCATCTGATGCTCAATCAGCTATTGGTTCGATCTGGAATGCTGCCCAAATGTATTACCAGGACAGAGGCGAATGGCCAGATGATGTAGAGGGACAACTTGAACCTAAATACATCCAGATGAAGAGTGCTACCAAGCGCCAGTGGGTATTCACAATTATTGGTGGTGGTGATGGTATTTCTGAAATCACAGCTTTAAGTACAGAAGAAATGAAACAGGGTGCTGGTCACGAAGTTCGTTATGAAACTGAAAACGGTAAATTTACCGGTTACGGCTTCGACGAAGAAGAATAATTCTAATGGCTTCTAAGATAGACGAATTGCTGGGCTATGCTCTTGAGAGTGGATCTTCTGATCTGCATCTAAGTGTGGGTGCTATTCCCATGGTTCGTATTAATGGAACCATGCGCAAATTAAATTTGCCCCTTCTCAGCAAAGAAGAGATGGAGCTGATTGCTTCAGAAGTTATGAATGAAGATCAACTGAAACGGTTTCACTCGCGGAAGGAAATAGATTTTTCGCGGGAGCTCGAGGGGAGAGGCCGATTTAGAGTAAACTTCTTCAAGCAGATCCGTGGTGTGGCAGGGGTGTTCAGAACCATCCCAACCGACATCAAAGGGTTTGATGAATTGGATGTTCCACCGGTTCTGGCTAAGCTGGCTATGCGTGATAGGGGTTTGATTCTCCTGACTGGTCCTACGGGATCTGGAAAATCAACCACTCTGGCAGCCATGGTGGATCATATCAATGAGCATCGTGAAGCACACATCATCACCATTGAAGATCCTGTTGAGTATTATCATGAGAGCAAAAACTGTCTGGTAAATCAGCGCGAGCTGGGTATTTCAACTGATAGTTTTGCCAACGCGCTTCGATCTGCTTTGCGTGAAGATCCAGATGTGATTCTTGTTGGAGAAATGCGAGACCTTGAGACCATTCAGTTGGCTTTGACAGCAGCGGAAACGGGTCACTTGGTTATGTCAACTCTCCATACATCGAGTGCGTCAAAAACCATTGATCGTATTATTGATATATTTCCTGTCGCCCAAAAGGGACAGGTTCGCTCCATGCTCTCCGAGAGTCTTGTGGCAGTTATTGCACAGAAACTATTGAAGACCAAGGACGACAAGGGTCGAGTACCTGGTTGTGAAATAATGATCGCTAACTCAGCTGTCCGAAATCTTATTCGTGAAGATAAGATTTATCAGATTCCTTCTGTGATTCAGGCAGGTGGGGTCGATGGCATGCAGACATTGGATCAGGATTTACAGCGTTTAGTAAGTGCAGGTAAGATAACTCGCTCCGCAGCAGCACAGATTGCAGACAATCCCAAGTTGTTCGAACAGGGGATTCTATAAAATGAAACAGAAGCGGCAGACATGGGTCACGAGAAATTCTCCTGGCTTTACCCTCATCGAAGTCATGGTGGGTATCATTATCATGGCTGCCACTTCTGCTACCATGTTTTATGGCGTGAACTATGCCCGCGCTGAGGCACGAAAAATCATTATTCAACAACGGGCACTGGAAGAGCTAAGAAGTCAATTGGACTACTGGATGGTTCGCTTGCTCGATGGTCAGATGACCGACCATGAATTATTGGGTGATTTAAGGGGCGCAGACGTAATTCTCTATAATCCGGATTCTGATGACAACCTGGATGGTGAGTACTTTGCTGCTAAAATGTTTAGAGAACCTACGTTCAAACAGTACACAGCGCATGATCTGAATGATAGCCCTTACTATGAACTAGAGATGTATATCCGTTGGTGGGATCATCTTGGAGACATGGAAGAACGCACGGAGTTACGGATGAGTCTCACCGTATTCACGACATTTTGATGAAGCGTTTTACCAAAATAAAAAATTCAGCTGGTTTGACACTTGTCGAACTGGTTACTGCTATGGTCATTTCATCAATAGGTGTGTTGGCACTTGGAACTGGAATTACCTCCATCGTTGGTTTCTACCAGGATGATTGGGTGACCAAGGGCGCTCGTTTCTGGGGTTATGAATCAATGGATTACATCATTGATAAAGTTGGTACCGCTGAAATAGTGCTTCGTAGAGCCTACCTTGCCAACTATGATAATCTGCTTATCACGCCTAAGGATGGATCGCGCCAACTAAACATTCAGGGCAACAAATATGATGGGCTTACTGTAAACGGCCAGCCCATTCTGGATTTTGCTGATTTTCCAGCTGAGGGGACTTATAGAGACGAAGGTCAACGCATTGTCGCATTAGATAAATTCATAGTGACCGAGTTGACTGAAGTCGATGAATTCGAGAATGTATTTAATGGTAGACCCTATCTCAATAAACTGGCGAAAAGCTTGTGGCAAATTGAGATGATTATTTCCGTTACCACCAAATTTCAAGGGGAATCTTCTGTAGAGTATCTCACATTTAAACGTATAGCCTGGGCAAAGGATAAATATTTCCTATGAGAACTTTCATTAAGAATCAGCACGGTTTCATCGTTTTTCTATCATTGCTAATGGTCATGATCAGTTTGGGCTACACCGTGGGTTATCTCCATTTTGTCATGGGCGAACGGATTCTGTTTTCACAAAGATTTGCAGAGACCCGAGCTCGGTACAACGCCATTTCAGGCCTCACCCCAATTAATGCCTTGATCAGAAGTCCAAGTTATAATACAGATGCCGACACGACCCTGGATGATCAAGATATAGATGAAATGATCGGCGGTTATCGCGATGTGACAGCTTCCATGGTTGAAAACCTGAGGACCCATCGCAGCGAACGTCATGGTCGAGCTACTGGGTGGAGCACCTACAATAGTTTCGTAAATGAACCCATCGAGGTGGAATACACTATGGAAGTCAAATACAGGGCTCGCGGTTTTGAAGAGTTTATGTATTTGACCAATGAGGAAGCCCCAGGTGGTGGACCCTGGTTGGGAACTACTGTAAATTTTGGATCAGGCGAAGTTCTTGAGGGTCTGGTTTACTCTAACGATGATATCACCATGAGTAATTTTGGCTGTCCAGAGTTCGTTGATTATGAAACAGATACCGAATATGAACAAAGCCAGGTGTACACAGCTGGCGTATTCAATCTGGGTAGTTGTAATGAGAATAGCATTTTTGAAGGAGTTCATCGGGATTCAATGCCACGAATCGAGTGGCCACCTTATGAAGGTCAAGATCTGGTAAAATCTAAGGCAGATTACTTTTACGCTGGGAATGCCTTAATCAATACGCTTGATCCAGATCATGAAGACTTTCACATCATGACAAACCTTGAGTTTTCACCTGGGCAAATAAAGGTAACACAATGGGCCTATCAACTGCCGCCTCTTGAACTTCCCGCCACACCTGGTGAGCAAGCAGCATTTGATAAAAATATGAAGATGTACCATCCCGTCCACTATCGGAATGAAAATTTACTGGGGCAGAATGTTTATAGAGGTGATATGGAATTTCAACATTTTGACTTTCCGCCACCTGCTGATCCTGCCGATTACATAACTGATGATGTAATTATAACCCCCGAGGCGGTGATCTGGATTGATGGAGGGCAGGTACAGGTACAAAGTGCCACCGGTGCACGTATTCGTGGCCGATACACCATTGCCACCTCTACGCCTCAACCTTACAAAATGGCCCACGATGATGAAACCATTCGAGAGTTGAACTGTAATATTTGGATCATGAATGATTTGCTATATGAAGGATCTCAGACCAATGGCTACATAATGCCTGGAAATCCAAACCGTCTTGGTCTTTTATCAGGTGGAAACATTATAGTGGCCAATACGACTGCCAATGGAAAAAGAAATAGCGCCAGTGGCGCTGATGTGAGAATAAATGCTGCCATGATTGCCATGAATGAATCTTTTATGATCCAATACTGGCAGAATAGTACTACTGGATACAATTTTTTAGATGGAACTGCTATTAAGGGAGATGGTCGAGGAGTAAGACCCTTCGTACCTGCCACAGGAACAGCGGATATCCGGGGCGATGTCATGATTTATGGCAGTGTTGTCCAGGATAAACGTGGTTATCTAAAGCGTAATGCACCGCCGCCAGGAACAGGTGGATACAATATTACACCTGGAATTGGCTACGAAAAAGATTACCACTATGACAGAAATTTAAGAAAGTTTCCACCACCAGAGTGGCCAGAAACTAAAAATTCAGACGGTAGTTCAAGTCTGGAACTATCAGGTATAGGAGAATATTTAGGCGAATGAGTATTGGAATTGACATTGGTCGCTATCAGATCAAAATCGTACAGCTTCAAAAAACTCCAAAGGGGTATACGCTACAAAATTTTGGAACCGAGCCTGTATACGATAAAAAGCGTGATTACGATCCAGAACGTCTTGATGAGGACAAAATTATTGAAGCAGCAGAACGGTTGCTGGATCGCATGAAAATCAACCCTCGTCGCGCCAAGCTGGTGACAACCGGACTGAGTAACCAACAATCCAGCATCCGCCAGATGAAGATGATGAATACGGATGATGAGGATGAGTTGGCTTCTGCTCTACAGTTTGAGGCACGGAAGCATATCCCTATGGATGGTACGGATGCACTAATGGATTTTCAAATTCTGGGAGAGGATCCTAAGGAGATGGACAAACTCAATGTGCTTCTGGTTGCTTCCACTCAGAAAAATCTTGAGAATCACCTCAAAATGATCAAAAATTTTGGGTTAAGACCAGGTATCGTAGATACTGAGGCAGTGGCCATGGCAAACTCATATGTGATCGAACATGGATTACCTGAAGATGGCGCTAACGTGTTTTTGAACATCGGTGCTGTATCTTCTACTTTGGTAGTCTGGGGTCGTCAGGCACCATTCTTTACCAGAGATATTCAAATTGGTGGTCATCATTTTACCAGGGAATTGGTTGAGAAAAAGGAAATCACCTATCAGGAAGCCGAAAAAATCAAATGTGATCCTGAATTCAATGAACTCACATTGAAGATTTCAGGCGCTGAACAGAAGGACTTTACAGTCAGCGTCGCGGAACATACCATTTATGATAATCTTGTTGATGAAATCCGCAGATCCTTGCGTTTCTATATTAAGGAAAGTAATGAAAGTTACTTTCATAAGATTTTGTTAGTAGGCGCATCCACCAGTATTAAAGATTTGGATGCATTTATTGCAAACCGTCTGAACGTACCGGCGGAAGTGTACAATCCCACTGCTCAATTGCATCATGATATGCATAATGACATAACCGACCCTGGCGCATACGCTGTGGCCGTCGGATATGCCATGCGGGGACTGCTGGAATAACAGCAGCATACAAGTCGAAATTACGATTACACATCCATTACTGTGAAATACTAAAAAGCATTTTGAAGCTCATGTCGAGGAATCATGATTAACGTAATTAAAATCAATTTAAACCAAGCCTCCAGCAAAGCGGCTCGTCTGGAAAAGCGTCGTGAAACGACTCGATGGGGTGCTTTTGTCTTCGTCGTTTTGATCCTGGTCGGAGGTTTTGCAGCCCTGGTGGTTGAAAACTCCAAGTATGCCCAGATTATCAATGAAAAAGAGTCACAGGTCGCATCCATTCAGGCACAAATCGATACTCTGAAACAAGAAGGTCGCAATCTGGCTAAAGATGATATTCTTGCCATGTCAGAACTTTCAGATCGACGTACAATTTGGGCTGAGAAACTCAATGCTCTGGGGCGACTGATGCCCCATGACATGGCCATAACACACCTCACCTTTAAAGATCGCTATCTAACCATAGCCGGCGTATCAAGAATTTATCCAGATGAGCGTGAATTTGATATTCTTGAAGAGTTTATTGCCAGATTAGAGAATGACCAAATATTCTCAGAAGATTTTACTGATATCAAATTTGCCAGCTATTCAAGGATGACCATTCTAAATCAGGATGTAGTCAATTTTGAAGTTAAAGCCACTCTAGATATTCCTGACCCGAAGGATCGTAAAAAAGATATGGGGAGGAGAAGCTGATGAAACGCGTACAGATTTTAGCTGTAACAGTATTTGTCCTGGCTCTCGCTTTCTATTATACGGTGAATTGGGTGCATGGCGACAAGCCAGCAGATATCAGGTATCTGGACAAAGAAATTGCAAAACTTAATGAGAGTTTGATTACCGCTCAAATTCTATCAAACGAATTAGATCGAGTTTATAACCTATTTGAAGAAAACCTGGCCGAGAGTAAATCTGATGAAGTGACTGAGGATGCCTCAATGGACTTTCTCAATTCTTTGACGATGACATTGGATAGTCTGGGTATCACGACCATTTATATGCGACCAAAACCACGTATAACAGGTCGAATCAGCGTTGAAACTCCTTATGATTTAGAAATTCGTTGCAATTACAAGCAATTCGGTGTTTTAATGGCCAAACTTGAGAGTTCCATGCGTTTGATTCAAGTAAATGAATTCCATGTGAAGAATGGGATTGAGCGACTCAAGAATACCAAGGATGAACGCATCCTTTCCGAACAGAATATTGAGTTAAAAATTTCGACACTAACCCTATTGAAAGGTAAGAAATAATGGATAGACGTACACGCTTCTTCTGGTCTCTTACCATCATGGCAGGTGTAGTCATTTTCGGACTGGAAGTCTATGCTTTGAATGATATCCGCTCTGATCGAGAGGAAATTGTAAGAGATGCTGCAAATATCAGTATTGGTACTGACGAGGAGTTAGAAAGAGTTATTGGTGAATTAGAGACAGAATTAGAGGAGAGAGCTTCCTTTAAATTTACACTTAAAAATAATCCCATGAAATTGAACAAGGTTGTCTTTCTAACGGATGAAATGGGACGTTTGATTCAAAGTATGCAGGCCAATACCATTCGAGTGAGTGGTTTGTATATGAACTTTGATCCTCCCCGTGCTACTGTGGAATTCCAGCAAAAGGAAAGTCAGGTAAAAGTAGGGGATGTTCTGGGGAAATTTAAAATTTTACGCATTACTGAAAATGGCGTTGTTGCCTACCGAGAGGGTAAATCAAAGTTTTATCCACTTCAGGGGAGGACGGTTACTGCTGACGCAGCCCGGAATTCGACGCGAGGTCCACAATTTGATGATGAAGAGGAAACCTATTAATGAAAACGAGTAGATATATTCTGGCCAGCATACTCATGCTGATTATGGCAACCGTTGGTATGGCCCAGGATACACAACAGAAATTGATTACCATTCATGCTGAAGATGCCCACCTTCCCACGGTTCTCTCAATTCTTGCCGATGAGAGTGGCTATAATATCGTTACTAGCCCTGAGGTAAACAGTCAGGATAGAATTTCAGTGCACATGGATGATGTGCCAATTGAACAGGCAGTTAACCTGGTTGTGCGTGCTGCTGGACTCAGCTATGAGCTCGTAGGGAAATCCTTCCTCGTCGCCACAGCTGATCGTCTTTCTGAAGAAATTGGTGGTAAGGCTTATGTTATTCCTCTGCAATATGCCGACGCTTCTGAAGTCAAAAATATCCTACAGGACATTACAGATAAGGTTGAAGTAGATCAGGGTGGCAATAAGCTACTGATCCATACCAGCCCTAAAAGCATCTCTGAGATTATGGAAATTATTACCAGCATTGATGTGCCAGTTCTACAGATCAAGCTGGAAGCTCGAATTATTGAAGTGACACTCGCTGGAGATAACCGTATCGGTGTGGATTGGTCTCGTCTCGCTCAGATTACAACTATTGTCGCTGAGAATGCTGCTCCTACACTGGCTCAAATTGGTGGATCATTGGTTCCAGGTATGTCCCAACAGAGTCAGACAGATGGATCAGTTATTGAACAGTATAGTGCGCTTCCTAATGGTCGCACACCTGACAACATGTATTTCCAACGTATGGACCCATCCAATAAAATTGGATTTAGCCGTCAACTTTCAGCTTTTGATATTACTCTGGATATGCTACTCAAGAACAATGAAGCTGAGATTCTGGCTAACTCATCAGTTGTAACACTAAATGGTCGTGAAGCATTTATTCAGATGGTTGATGTGATTCCTTACATCCTCTCCAGTGGTGGAGTGGGAGGTCAGGTTCAGGTTCAACGCGAAATCGTTGGTATCAAACTGCATGTGAAACCAAATGTCAACAGCGATGGATTTATAACAGCTACCGTCACTCCTGAAATTTCAAACTTTTATGATTTTGTTGGTCCCGAGCGGAATATCCCCTGGGTTCAAAAAAGAATTTCAACGACCACAGTTCGTGTACCAGATGGTGAGCCTATCATCATTGCTGGTTTACTGGCTGTAGATCGTAAGAAAATCAAGCACTCTGTTCCAATTCTTGGAAAAGTCCCTTATATCGGACGGTTTTTCCAACATGAATTTGAGCAGGAGATAAAAAAAGATTTAATCATCGAAATCACCCCTCATATCGTCAAAGACACTTATACCGGTATCGAGAAAACTGATCGGATGCTGGATCTAGAGGACACCTTCATTAATACTGAGGATGATGAAGAAGATGAAAATGAAGTCATTGAGGAGGTTCCGGTTGAAAAGGAATAACTCAAGACTTTTTGGAGGAGGTTTGAAAATGAAAACTAATTATTTCAGGTTTCTAATTCTGGTTTTGACTGCAATGTCTGTTTTTGTTGGATGTGATACACGAAATCCAACGGAAAAAGTAGATGATGTAATTGAATACAATATCAACCTTACGGCTGATCGGTATGTGATTTATGCTGATAATGGTAAAACTGTTGCCAAAGTCACAGCAATTCTGACAAATGCCGTAAATGAGCCCCAGGAAGGGGCCACCATCGTATTCTCTGCATTGACTGGTGCCATTGCATCAAATATTGCTACCAACTCATCTGGTCAGGCCGTAGCCACCTTTGATGATAAGGGTCAGGCTGCTGCAAATGTGAAAATTGTCGCCAGATATACGGATAGCAATAACAACACAGTGCGGGATACTGTGGTTCTGGAAGTATTACCAATGGAAGATCTGGTATCTTCATTTTTTGCAACCACGATACCCTCATCTGGATTAGTAAAAGTCTTCAAAGAAGATTCAACCTACTCAGCTACTATCAATGCAAATGTTCGAGATAGTCTCGGTGTAGCGGTGAAGAATGTATTGGTAAATTATCGCATCTTGGAAGGAGCAACTGTTGGTTACCTGGATGGTGCCTCCGATTCTACAAATGCTATTGGAACCAGCCATGTCACCTTTACCAATAACGAAGGTCAGATTGGTGATGTAGTGGTCGAGGCTTCAGTGACATCTCTTGCTATGGAATCGTTCGTAAGGGATAATCACGGAGTCTATAATTTTGGTTCCCTCCTTAAAAATGCTCAAAACTCTGCAATTGCATTCTCAGATACTGTAACCATCAATTATGTTGCTGGTCAGGAGTACTTTCTTAATCTGAATACCTTGGATACGACCATTTATGCCGATAATGGTGTAACAACTGCTCGAATCTACGCCATAGTGAAGGACGAGGATAATCAGGGGATTGATACTACAGAGGTCATTTTCTCATCCACGATCGGAACTATTAATTCCCCCAAATTTACAAATGATGCCGGTGTTGCAGAAACCGTATTTTCTGATCTTGGTGCCAATATTACTGAAGATGTCGTTGCGCAAATTATTGCCAAAATCGAACATCCCTTTTATGGAACTATACGTGATACTGTCGATGTTCTGGTTATTGCAGACGATCCAAACCCACCAGAGCGCGTCCCCGCAAGGATTGAATTGTTATCACAATGTGTGGAGCTCCCATCCCCGACAGATACCGAATGTGTTGATGCATCCCTACTCACAGCCACAGTAATGGATTCCTCTGGGTATCCAGTTGAAGCAAACACACTGGTAAGATTTGCTTCAGATATTGGGTTCGTAACAGAATTTTCTACCACAGATGAAGATGGAATTGCATTGTCCACCTTTAGCATTGGTGATTCTGCAGGAATCGCCACCATCTCCGCAACCGTTGGAGGTGTAACAGACTCTACGTTAATAACTGTTCGACCAGGTTTGCCAACATACATCATCATTCCTCCTTCAGCACCCAACAAAATTGTGGTAGCAGGTGGTTTTGGTGTGGCTTCAACCACGATTAGGGCAGAAGTAAGAGATGCTCGTGGTGAATTGGTTGATCAACCATATGATGTACAGTTCCAATTGGGCCCAGCCATTCCAGCTGGCGCCAACCTTGATGGTATTGGAAACGTTACAACAGTGGAATCAAATTATGGTGTGGCAAGTGTCACACTGAACAGTGGATCCCAATCAGGTCCAGTCCGTGTTACAGCCAGTGTTGTGCTTGGTTCAGGAACCATTTCTGCCACAGCAATTCCAGTTACCATTGCAGCTGGTCCACCTGCTTTCATTGATGTAGATATTGATATCAACCAGATTGAGCCTATTGGTGGTGGTCAGTATCAGGCTGAAATGGCCGCTAGAGTTTGGGATCAGTACACCAATCCTGTTGAAGACTCTACTCAAGTTTACTGGCATATTGAACCCGATAGTATTGCCTCAGTCATTGGTGGATCTCTCACCTATGGTGAAAACTTGAATGGCGATCAGTATCATGGAATAGCATGGTCAATGATATACTGGAATTCTGATAGAACTTTTGACAATGTCAATGTCATTGCTCAGACATATGGAGCCAATGGAGATACCATCCAGGGCTATGTAAATGCTGCAGAAGATAGTCTTTTACTGCTGCCTTTCTATCCTGGTGACTTAATTGTGATCCCATCCATGCAGTTCTATGATTTCCAGCCAGCCAATAATCCAAATCCATCTCAGGTCCCTGTGATTTTAACGGCAGTCTTGACTGACTATTACAATAATGCCATCAAGAATGGACGTATTCTGTTTGGCTCATTTGGTGCTGCTGCATGGGATCCATTGGATCCAGAAACCGGTATGCCCATTGTGAGAACAGATAATCAGGGCATTGCTCAGATTACAGTTTTCTTTGATGCCGGTTTATGTACACCCAATTTTAATGCAGATGGTTCAGTAAATTCTTACAATCCATTTACTGCACAGGTATGGGGTACACTATTGGATCCACAGAGTATTGGTAGTGAACAGTCCAGTATTCAGCTGGTTCGGACAATTCAGAATTAATAAAAGGGAATTCCATAGCAATGTTTAATCCCCAATTTCAGAAACTCGGTGACATCCTCATTCATGAGAATGTGATCTCTCAGGAACAGCTGGATCAAGCGCTGGAGAGACAATCTACTACCAAGGAAAAACTAGGTAAACTACTTATTCGTATGGGTATGATTACTGAAGCTGAGCTGGTCAAGGTCTATGCTTTGCAGCTTGGTCATCCTGCTGTATATGAAGAGGATTTGATGAAGGTCGCAGGGGATATTGTTAACACAATCCCTGAAGATTTTGCCTATGAGAACATGTCCATCGTCCTGGGAAAATCAGAATCCACTGTTGTCGTTGCTATGGAGGATCCTGAGGATCTGGCAACAGTAGATTCAATTGAAAAATTGACCAACCTTAAGGTTGAGGTTGTGGTAGCAGGTGAAACTGCCCTCCAGAATGCTATTGAGTATCACTATGGGAGGATTCGTCAAACTGATGAAGTAGACGCCGCCCTATCAAATATTCAGGTGTTCTCCGGAGATGAAGATGACTCCGAAATGGTTGACCTCAGTAAAGAGGGAATCAACGAAGAAGATGCACCTTTTGTCAAATTGGTAAACCTGATCCTTATGGAAGCCATCAAAGAGCGGTCTACTGATGTCCACGTTGAACCTCAATCACATGTGGTTAATGTGAGAATCAGAATCGATGGTGTACTCCAGAAAATTATGACGCCACCTATCACATCTTTGAGTGGTATTACCACGCGTATCAAAATTCTATCTAACCTGGATATCGCCGAGCGACGTCTCCCACAGGATGGTCGTATGAGTATCCAGATGGGGGAACGGGAGATTGATGTTCGTGTTTCTGTTTTGCCAACTGTGCATGGTGAAAAAATAGTTATGCGTCTGTTGGATAAGGGTGGTTTTAATCTTGATTTGACTACACTGGGATTTCATGCCAGAGAGCTCAACATGTTTGGACGCTGGATTCGTCAACCCTATGGTATGGTTGTCATCTCTGGTCCTACTGGATCAGGTAAATCAACCACATTGTATGCCTCGCTTAAAGAGATTAAGAGCGAAGGCACCAACATCACTACTGTTGAAGATCCTGTTGAATACCAGATGGATGGTATCAGTCAAGTTCAGATGCGGGAAAAAATTGGTTTGACCTTTGGTTCTACGTTGAGGTCAATTTTACGACAGGATCCTGATATCCTCCTGATTGGTGAAATTCGTGATGAAGAGACAGCCGATATTGCCATCAAGTTTGCGTTGACTGGTCACCTCGTGTTCAGTACGGTTCACGCCAATGATGCACCCTCAACCATTACGCGTCTTATTGATATTGGGGTTCCTCCATTTCTGGTAGGTTCCAGTTTGAATTTGGTGATGGCCCAGAGGCTGGTTCGTACCATTTGTGCGAACTGCAAAGAAGAATATACACCCACCAAAGAAGATTTAACCCGTCTTGGTCTCAAAGCAGATGGTCACAAATACTATCATGGTAAGGGTTGTGTCCAATGTCGACAGACTGGTTATCGCGGTAGATCAGGTATTTTTGAGATGCTTGAAATGCGCCAGGCTATTAGAAAACTTGTTTTTGAAAATGCCAATCAGGAAGTCATTCGTGAGAAAGCTGTTGAACAGGGTATGGTATCTCTGCGTGAAGCTGGTATCCAAAAGCTTAAAGACGGTATAACCACATTTGAAGAAGTATTACGCTCAACAGTTGAGGATTTTTAAGTGGCTGAAATTGATGCAAAATTAGCTGAACAGCTAAAACAGGCTGAGCCTACTGCCGAAGAAGCATTTGAGAAAATTGCGGCTGGTGGTAAAAAGAAAAAGAAGGCCGATATACAATGGGGAGATGAGTTCATTGAGGAACTTAATCTATCCCTCCAGAAGCTAAAGACACGGATTCCCTTAAAGAATCTGGTCTTTTTTACGCGACAGCTTGCAACCATGTTTGCCGCAGGATTAACGCTGGAAAAGTCTGTCACAAATCTAGCTGAAGAAGAACGTCATCCTGGTTTTAAGAAAACACTTCAAAATGTTTCCGATGATATTCGTCGTGGTTTGAGCCTCAGTGATTCCATGGAAAAACATCCCGCTACTTTTGACAATTTATTTGTGGCACTAGTGAAGGCTGGAGAGGTCAGTGGAAGTCTACAGACCATTCTTGATCAACTCGCATCATATATCGAAGCTGTACACGACACCGCTCAAAAGGTGAAGTCAGCGCTTTACTACCCCTTTATGGTTCTGGGCTTTCTTGTTGTGGTTGTGGTGGCTATGCTTGTATTTATCGTTCCAAGGTTTAACGAAGTATACCAATCCCTGGGAGCTGAGTTGCCCTTTGCTACCCAGATGCTTGTGCGCATATCCGATGCAGTCGTTGAGAGTTATGGCCAGGTTGTATTCTTTTTCTTTGTTGGATTAGTGGTTGTCTGGATGGTGGGTCTCACACGGAGAGGGGGGTATTTTATAGATACCTTCAAGCTTAATTTCCCAGTATTTGGCACCTTAATCAACTATAATATCTATAATAAGATGACCAAAACCCTGGGAATTCTATTGGGTGCTGGTGTACCAGTTATTCCCTCCATGCGTCTCATTCAGAAAGTGGTTGATAATAAAGTTTATGCCAAGGCTGTGGGCACGGCGACTGAATACATTCGAGATGGTTATAATATCTCTGCTGCTTTCAGGATTACGGAAAAATTTCCCTCCATCATGCTGCAGTTACTCTCAACAGGAGAGGAAACTGGTGAAATTGATACACTCCTGGATAAGGCCTCGGATTTCTACGCCAAACAAGTTGATTCCATGGTAAACCGGATGACATCTCTTATAGAACCCCTCATGATTATGTTTGTCGGTGGAATGATCCTCGTCATCCTCATTGTGACCTATTTACCTGTATTCTACATTGGTATGGCCATGAAGTCAGGTATGTAAGGGATAACGGTTTAACGAATGATCCCCCCAGCTGAAATAATTTTGTTTGGTGTTTTGGTTGGGATAGTCCTAGCTGCATCACTCACTCATATATTTGCGGTAATTTCTCAGGAGATATCAGTATTCACAAAGAAATTGGTATGTGAGTCCTGTGGTGCTTTACAACCTTATTCTCGTCGAATTCCAATAATAACTTCCCTTCTGCCTTCAAGGAAGTGTTCAACATGTGGCCATGAATCTCCACGGCTATATGCATTTCTGGAGTTTGCGATTTTGATATTTTCTGTTTGGGCTTTCAGTGTCTTGAAACCTGTTCTGGCTCTCCAAATCAGTGTTCTCTTTTTTGCCTTGATTGGCGTGACCTACATGGATTTGAAGAAATGGATCATCCCCAATGAGTTTGTGGTCTACATCATAGCCATCGGTGTTTTTAGTCTTACTGCTGGTAGTATAAATCTATATAGCTCACTATTGGGTTTGGCCCTTGCTGCAGTGGTTTCTCTGTTCATAGTTTTGCCCCAACGCTTTGGAAGTGGTGATCAAACCCTGGCATTGGGTGATGTAAAGTTATGTCTGGCTGTGGCACTATGGTTAGGATGGATACTTTCAGCATATGTATTCTTTATTGCAAGTTTGCTGGCATTCATCACCTGGATATTTACCGGTGTTTTTAAAGGTTTTTCCGCTCAGCGCCGGGTCCCTTTTGGCCCATTTGTTGCCTTGTCAACTATGATCTTTGGAATTGGTCGAGTATTGGACCCCCAGTTTGTAACTCATTTGCTTACCCTTAGATTTTAAAATATCTTGAACGAGTGAGACTTTCAGGGACAGGGTTTATCTGGACCATTCTTTATACACAATAATGAGGAGAATTATAGATGAGTGACGTCAGAATTTCAGGCTACGGTGACGATCTCACCATAAATGGGGTCAGGATCGGTGATCTGGGTCCAGCTGAACACGAAGCAATTGAATTGGAAAAGGGTGGTCAGAATTATGCACCCCTGGAAAATGTGGTTGTGAGCCATGTGCAGGACAGTTCAACCTTAATTTGTCGCAAACCAGATCCTGAAGGCATTAAGTCTTATGTTGAAGAGGAATTGCTGGACGGATTGTGTTGTTATTCAGCTGTTAATCAGGGTCAACTTAACAAGACAATTGTGGATGCAGTTGTTGCTCATCTCCAGGACGAAAAAATTCCCACAGTTCCACGCTCAATCCGACATAAATATATGGCAGCCTTTCTTATGGCAGCCACAGCCATTACCAAAATGGAAAAGGTTGTTCCTAAGGTTGCTGGAGTAGAAGCGCCAGAGCTTATGGCCAAATTATCACGCCGCTGGGGTTATCGTGTCAAAGGTATTCCCGCCAATGAGGCCATCATCGTAGTTGCTGCTGAAAACTTCCATGGTCGCTCATTGTTTGCAGTATCTGCTTCCACTGATCCTTCTGCTAAAGATGATTTTGGACCCTTTCTACCTGGTATCGAGGTTGTCCCTTTCAACGACGCAGATGCGTTGGAAGCATTGTTCAAAGAAAAGGGTGATAAAATTGCCTCATACATTGTAGAACCCATTCAGGGAGAGGCCGGTGTGATTTTGCCCTCTGCAGACTATCTGCCAAGAGTTGCTGAGCTGTGTAAACAATACAATGTTCTATTCTGTGTGGATGAAGTGCAAACTGGATTTGCCAGAACCGGTGCTCATTTTGCCCATATGCTCTATGATGTCCACCCTGATCTTATGGCCTGTGGTAAAGCAGCTGGTGGTGGCATTATGCCAGTATCATTTGTAGCTGGAAGACGGGATGTCATAGATGTTCTCACCCCCGGCTCTGAGGGTTCTACCTTTGGTGGTTTCCCCTTGGCATCGGTAACGGCTGTTTTTTCCATAAAAGCCATGGTCGATGAAAAACTGGCCGAGAATGCTAGAAATATGGGTGATAGACTCTTAGCTCACTTCGAAAGTATTCGTGCTGAATTTCCAGGTAAAATCAAAGAGTGCAGAGGTGCTGGTCTTTTAACCGCCTTTGAAATGTTTGACAAACCCGGTTTGGACGGTCATAAAGTCTCTTTAAAATTACTGGAGAATGGCATCTATGCCAAGGAAACACATAAAACAACCGTAAGATTGGCTCCTGCACTCACCATTACTGCAGCTGGTATCGACCATATTGGTGACTCCATCCGCAAGGTGATTAGAGATTTATAAAGAAAGTTAAATATTAAACAGGCAATAGGCTTCTACAGTCTCAACTGCCAGAAAAAAAGGAGTCAGATTAACTATCTGACTCCTTTTTTATAAGGTGGGTTTGGATAAACCCATTGGAGTAATTAGTAACGTTTTTAACAATCCACATATTTTCAGGAAGTTCTTCCTTAAACAAGCTGATTCCCTTACCGAGGAGAACAGGTACCTGGGTGAGGATGATATCATCAATGCATCCAGCTGCCAAAAACTGCTGAACTACATTTCCACCATCAAGATATATGTGCATATCTCCAGCTGATTTGAATTGTCCTATCAGGTCCTCTGGAGATCCGCGGGTAAAATCCACTTTTGCCCCATCGGGCAGAATATGGGGAGGGGGTTGATGAGATAAAACTGTGACTGGAGTTTCACCATAGGGCCAACTACCAAAGCTTAGAACCTGATTAAAAGTCTTGCGCCCCATAACCAATCTATCAATGGATTGAATCAGAGCTCCGTACCCCATATCCTCCTTGGGATCATCAGGGGGAGGGAGTTCATTGAGCCAGTCTATACCACCATTTTCATCAGCAATAAATCCATCCAGGCTGGTGGCCATAAATACTGTGAATTTTATACCGGATTCTCTAGGCAGGACGCACCACCATGAGATAGAGCGCTATGAGAGGTAGCACAGCTGCTATAGTGCCTAAAATGGTCCACCACCGATTCAAGGTTTTATAGCGGATACCTGCTTCTTTTAAGGAATGAGATTCCTCGATGAGACGTAATTGTCTTTTTTGAATGGGCATTAATCCAGCTACCCAAATGAGTGCAGATACAGTCAATAAGGCATAACTGTGATAGATCCAACCATGTGCTCCAATGCCCCCTGATCCTGGCGCCAGCATATGACCGGTAACTGCGATAAGGATGATCCCAGGTACACTAAAGAAAATATCGGTTCGCTGGATCAATTTTATTGAAAACTTATGAACGGCTTTGTCTTCTGCTCTGTTCGCGAGATGGCGCCAAAGTGAACTGATTATAATGTTTCCCAGGAAGAGGACTACCCCGAGAATATGAAGTACTTTTATCATGAGAAATGATCTCCTTTCAAGCTGTGAAACTAGACCACTTTCTCATTGGTCACAAGAAATTCAATCGAATTGAACGTGGATAATTATGGTATTTATGGGGACGTGAATTCGGGCACTGCTGGCCCCGGGAAAAGCCCTACTCCCAGGAGAGCAGGGCTTACGGGAAACGGAGGTTGTGGGACCCGTCCTGGCGAGGTGTTGACCCGAATATTCGGGCTGTCTGATCTTTAGATCAGAAACGCTTTATAAAGTCATACCCTCTTGACGACGGATATACGTAGGAACAGAGAGATCATCGCTAAAATGCATGATGACATCTTCTGATTCTGATTGTTGACGCTCATATGTTGGGACTTCTAATTTCTCACGATCTTCAAAAGTCTCTAGACGAGGGGCAATCTTTGGCTCTACGAAATCCTGCACGGGAGCTTCGATGACGATCTCTTCGACTGGCTTGGCTGCAGCCACTGGAGCAACTGGACGATATGCTCTGGCTGGCTGTGTTTCCTTGCGGTCGAATTTGAGATCAGAATCGTGATGAAAACCTGTGGCAATCACAGTAACTCTGAGCTCTTCACCCATAGTTTCATCAATAACTGCTCCCATAATGATGTTCGCCTGTTCGCCAACTTCTTCAAATATGAGATTTGCGGCTTCATCAACTTCAAATAGTGACATGTCTGGACCACCGGTAATATTGATGAGGAGGCCTTGTGCTCCATGAATGTTCGTGTCATCAAGTAAAGGTGATGATATGGCGGTCTGAGCGGCCAATACAGCGCGTTCCTCGCCAGAAGCTATGCCTGTACCCATGATGGCATCACCCATGCCTTCCATGGTCGTTTTAACATCTGCGTAATCCAGATTGATGAGACCAGGAACATTGATCAAATCAGAAATACCACGCGTTGCCTGCAGAAGTACTGAATCAGCTTCCAGAAAAGCATCGACCATTGAAGTAGTTCTCTCAACGATGGAGAGTAGTCTCTGGTTTGGAATGACAATAAGGGTATCGAGGAATTGACGCAGATTCTCTACGCCCTCTTTTCCGCGCTTGGATCTTTGTGGACCTTCGCAACGGAAGGGTGTGGTGACGATTCCAATAGTTAAGGCGCCTATTTCCTTGGATATCCGTGCAACCACTGGGGCTGCACCTGTTCCTGTGCCACCTCCCATACCTGCAGTTACAAAAACCAGATCAGAGCCTTCCAGAGCTGATGCGATGGCCTGTGCATCTTCTTCAGCAGCTGCTTCACCTACATGAAGCTTGGCACCAGCACCTAAACCCTTGGTAATGGTCTTACCAATCTGGATTTTGACATCGGCCTTGCTGATATCCAATGCCTGAGCATCGGTATTAACGGCGATGAATTCTACGCCGGAAAGTTCTGAATCGACCATACGATCGATGGCATTGCTACCTGCACCACCTACACCGATAACCCGGATTCGAGCCTTCTGTTCTTTTAAGCTGTCAAATTCAAATAACATGTTAGTATCCTCCGTTTTGGATGTGTTTTCTTATTAAAAATTTTTCTGAAAAAATTCAGTTATCGTTTTAAACAGTCGAGCAAGCGTTCCACTATCATAACGGCTCGTCTCTTCTGATTGAAATTTTGCTGCATAGGCGATGAGACCAGTAGCAGTTGCATATTCTGGACTATCTATCCGCTCTGTCGTATCTATAAAGCCGATGGGGCTACCAAGACGGACAGGCAAATCAAAAACGCGTTTTGCCAGGGAGATAATTCCAGGAATCTTTGAACCACCCCCAGTAAATACCAGACCAGAATTCAAATGCTTTATCATCCCGTTTTCTTCGAGATTGGCTTTGACCATTCTCAAGGTTTCATCCATACGAGCTTCGATGTACATTGAAAATTCGGACTCATTAATATTGCGATCCTGGCGGCCACCAACACCCTTGACATCAAAAACCTTATCCACTTCTGTTTCGGCAGTGAAGCAGTGACCAAATTTGAGTTTGAGTTCGTCAGCAGCTTCCTCGGTAATCCTAAGAATGCCCGCGATGTCTGAAGTAACCTGATTGCCACCGAAGGGGAGAGAGACAGTATGCTCAACACCAAACTTGGAAATGACGATGGCATCTGTAGTTCCAGCACCAATATCAATGAGACCAACGCCAACTTTTTTTTCTTCTTCAGTTAAGACAGATTGGGCTGAGGCTATGGGCTCCAGGACGAAGTCTTTGACCTGACAGCCTGCATGACGTACTGCAGTGATAATATTTTTCGTACTGGCAGTGGCTGAAGTGACAAGATGAACTTGAGCTTCAAGTCTGCGACCTGTCATGCCTACAGGATTACGCAATCCTGCTTCATCATCCACTGTAAATTGTTGTGGAATTACATGGATGATTCTACGACCATTGGGAAGACCAACAGCTTTGGCAGATTCGATTACCCGTTCAACATCTTCCTGGGAAATCTTTAATTCTTTTTCATGACCCTTATTTGACAGATCAGCAATACCGATAACACCCGTTGCATTTAAGCTGGCGATATGCTCTCCAGCAATACCTACGGTAATTTGCCCTGCTTTGATACCGGCACGGGCTTCTATATCATCCAGAGCAGTACGAATGGCCTGGGCAGTGGCTTCGATGTCAACAATTGTTCCACGTCGAAGTCCTGTGGAGGGTGAGCTACTGAGTCCGACCACCTTAAGCACATCTTCATGATCCGGCTCTGCGGCAATAGCGCATACCTTCGATGTCCCAATGTCTACGGCTATGTATATTCCACGGCTGTTCATCGTGATTCTCGCTCCTTTACGATGACCTGACGATCAAATCGCAGATCGATATACTGATAGGGACTGATGATCCCTGAATCTGATTCTTCGGATATAAATTTTTCCAGAATGATGCTATTCAGAATGGCATCATCCTCGTTTCCCAGAAATACTGAGGTTCCGTGGGTAGCTGATATCAGCTTGATGCCTCGTCTGTCATAGGAGATCTCAGAAATATCAAGATATAGATTTTGATGTTCTTTGCGGATCTTCTTGAGGAAACTTACCAGCATCTGAACGGTCTCATCTGGAATTATCTGGCCAATTGCAGAGCTCGGTACTTCCACATCGATCCCTGTAATAATGGGTAAATTGTATAGCATCCCCTTGTCAGGCAGCGGTAGTAGAATGGCCTTTTCATCAAGGGTCATGATTTCCTGAATGGCGATATAGGCAACAGGAAGAACATCATAAAGATAGATATCAAGAGAATGAGGATAATTTCTGGTAGCTTTGGCGCTCCGAATGAGCGGATATTCCAGAAAACTATCCTGAATTTCTGTGAGGTTAAGCTCCATGAGCGAGCTACCCAGGTAAACTTCTGTGAGACTCTTCACCCGTTCAGGGCTCATGGTGCGTTGTCCATAAAGATGAATGGCCTCGACCTCATCACTTTTGAGCAGTGTTGCATAAGCCATACTCAAAAAGCCAACTAGCAGCACGATTACAAGTAGTCCCGCTGAGAATATCCAACTCAGGGGAGGAATGATATATGTAGATGACTTCGCCACTTACTTATCTCCCTCCAGGAAAAGTCCATGAAGTTTCCAGATGTCGCCAGCACCCATGGTTATAACCAGATCATTGCTCTGTAGTTTGGGGCTCAAAAATTTGTGGACATCTTCAATGTGAGGAAGCAACTGAATCTTATCACTTCCATGTTCTAGGATGAGATCCGAGGTTACCCCAGGGATGGGAAGTTCACGGGCTGGATATATATCAGTCAGAATAGCGATATCTGCTATTTCCAGCGCAGCTGCAAATTCTTGAGCAAAATCTTTGGTTCTGGAATACAGGTGAGGTTGAAAAACGGCAATAATTCGTGAGTTTACCCAACCACTTCGAGCAGCCAACAGTGTTGCCTCAATTTCTGAAGGATGGTGGGCATAATCATCTACGAATTGGACCCCATCTTTGGAACCCTTGAGCTGGAATCGGCGCTCCACACCATGGAAAGACTCCAGTCCAGCTTTGATATGCTTGAAATCAATACCCATCTGATGTGCCAGGGTACCTGCTCCCAGGGCATTCATGACATTGTGATCCCCAGGCATATTGAGGATAATCTCACCCAACTTTTTGCCACGTCTTACCACAGTAAACTTGCTGGTGAAGGAGTTTATTTCAATATCAATGGCCCGATAATCAGGCAAATTGGTCAAACCATAACTGATAACGGGGTGAGGGCTACGGTTTGCAAGTTGCAGTAATTCTGAGTCATCCCCCTGTAAGACCAGCTGTCCTGAATCGGCCAGTTTCGATATGAACTCGAGGAAGGTGTCGCGGACATCCTGTAAATCTTTGTAAATGTCTAAATGATCCGCTTCAAGGGTAGTCACAATGATCTGGGTAGGTTTAAGTGCAAGAAAGGACCTGTCATATTCATCAGCTTCAACGACGATGTGCTGCTGTTTACCAAGACGCAGATTTGATTTAAGGTCTGGCAGGATTCCGCCAACCAGTATACTGGGATCGAGCCCAGCGGCGATGAGGATCTGGCCAACCATACCTGTGGTGGTAGTTTTTCCGTGGGTACCGGCAATAGCCAGGGTGTTTTCGTAGGAATCTGCTATTTGACCCAGTAATTCAGCGCGGCGAATTTCAGGGATACTCTGAGACTCAGCATAAACCCGCTCAGGATTACCAGGTTTTACGGCACTTGAGTATACGACCAGGTCGGCACCTTCAGCATGACTGGTTGAATGACCGATGAATACTTGAATCCCGGCCTTTCGAAGTGAATTTAGTAATTCACTATCCATCTGATCGGATCCAGAAACCAATTTACCCTGTTGCTTCAGTAAGAGGGCGAGAGCACTCATTCCAATTCCGCCGACACCGACAAAATGAATATGTCTGGCTGACTTAAGCACTGGTACTCGCAATTCTTATAATATTGTCACAGATTTCTTGTGTGGCTTGAGGACGGCTGAGGGCAGCTGAAGCTTTGGCCATGCCACTAAGCTTTTCCTTATTAGTGAAAATGTCAGTGAGCAGCGGAAGGAATGCACCTTCAGCGAGTTCAGGTTCAAGGATAACCCTGGCTGCACCGGCTTTTTCCTGGCTTCTGGCATTAAATTCTTGATGATTTGCTGCTGCGCTGGGCAGTGGAATCAATATGGCTGGCAATCCAAAATGATTGATCTCCGTCAGTGTCATTGCACCGGCTCGACAGACCATTAAATCAGCAATGGAATAAGCCTTATCCATCTCTTTGATAAATGGTTTGAGAACAATGCGTGGATTTGTACCAATCTGCTTCTGGCAGAATTCGAAATCAGCTTTGCCGGTTTGCCAAAGAACTTGCATGCCCAGCTTTTCCAGATATTTGGCGATGCGATCAATAAAATGTCGGTTGATGGCTCTGGCACCTTGTGATCCACCTAAAATAAAGAGGGTAGGAAGCTCAGGGTTGAGACCGAATAATTCTGCTGCTTCACTGCGATCGATGCTACCACTCATAAAACGTATGGGATTGCCTGTTTGTAGAGTTTCAGACCCTTCTAGATATTGACTGGCATCTTCGTAGGTAAGAAATACCTGTCTAGCCTTGGGTGCAAAAAGACGTGTAACCATCCCGGGGTAGCTATTTTGCTCCTGAAGGACGATGGGGATATTGTTTCGCAGTGATTGTCTTACTGGCACAGCGCTGGCATAGCCACCTGTTCCTACGGTAATGTGTGGATCAAAGGCACGCAAAGCTTTGTTGGCTTTGATGATAGATGCGATCAGGCGTCCCGGTAGTAAAATATTTTGTTTTAAACCGGCCAGGGATATGGATCTTGATAGTCCCCTTATGGGCAGAGCTTCAAGCTTAAACCCAGCTTCTGGAATTAGACGGGTTTCCATTCCATAATCGCTTCCAAAGAATAAGACTTCTACATCAGAAAATGCGCTCTCTCTGGCAACGCACTCTTGCAATCTTTCAGCAATGGCAAGCGCTGGAATGATGTGTCCACCAGTTCCACCACCTGCAAAGGCAACTCGCAACATATTGTTAGAAGTCAATGTTCAATACCCTTTCGGTTGATAAAATCTTACCTGACTCATTGTTGGAGGAAATGTTGAATAGAATCCCCAGCATCACGGCTGTGGCCAATAAATTTGAACCTCCATATGAAATAAGAGGAAGGGGGAGACCTGTTGTGGGTAAAAATCCTGTGACCACACCGATATTGACCATTGCAAAACTGAATAGAGAGAAACTGATACCAATGGCGAGAAGCATGCTGAACGAATCAGCTGAATTTCTGGCAATTCTTAACCCTCTCAAGAAGAGCAGTAAAAAGAGAAGCAGGAAGAAGGATGATCCAACAAATCCAAATTCTTCACCAAGGATACTAAAGACAAAGTCAGTGTGAGGCTCTGGGAGAAAGAGATCTTTAACATAGCTATTACCCAGACCAACACCCCCTATACCTCCATGGGCAAGACCCATGAGAGAGTGATGTACCTGGAAACCTTCATTGGCAACATCCACGTTGTCACTAAAGAAGGTCATGATGCGCTTCCACATATATGGTCTGCTCCAGGCATAGACCAGAGCTGTAATTGAACCAACCGATAAGAAGGCTGAGATATGACTGATCTGGACATTACCGAGATAGAATAAAATCAGACACAGCATCATAATCATGAGTGATGATGAAAGATCAGGTTGTATAGCAATAAGAGCGACTACAGTGGAGACAATCAGGAAAGCTGGTAGGACACTTGCCTTGAAATCATTGAGAGTCTCCTGATTGCGGTGCAGATAGTCCGCGATATATATAATAATACCAAGTCGCACAAAATCGGCTACCTGGAAACTAAAACCACCAAGATATAACCATCTGGCAGGATGTCTCAATCCCATTGACTTATTATAGATAAGTACTCCAACCAGCAATAAATACATACCGATAAGAATGAAGTAGCGGAGATGTCTGAAATATTGATGCGGAAATCTGGAAAAGATGATACCCAATATGACAGCAATGGTACCATTCATCAGGTGGCGTTTTAGATAATGCGATGAATCAGCATGCTGAGATGTGGAAGCTGAGTACATCACTACAGAGCCGGCAACAAAAAGTATAATGACTATAATAAACAATACTTTATCTAGATGAAAATATTTCACATTGTCCACCCTTCATGGGCTTGAATGAGGCTGCGGAAATGATCGCCACGGACTTCAAAATTTTCAAATTGATCAAAACTTGCGCAGGCTGGTGATAGGAGCAGAACATCACCATCTTCACCATGATCGAGACAATAATTGATGGCTGATTCAATGGTATCAACTTTACGAGTTGGTAAGGCTGGGCTGATCTGAGTCTCAATGATATCGGAAGCTGCTCCCACCAGGAGAACTTCTCGAGTTGATGCTCCTAACTGGGAAATCAGGGTTGTGAAATCACCACCCTTGTCCTTGCCACCCAGGATAAGCCATAGAGGCTGAGGAAAGCTGTGAATTGCCACTTCAGTTGAAGCAATGTTGGTAGCTTTTGAATCATTGTAACAGCGGATGCCCTTGATTTTACCTACATACTCAATTCGATGGGGAACTGCAGAAAAAGTCATGAGTCCTTGAGCCAATATTTCTGGATCGGTGATAAAATCCATGACTGAAGCGACAGCGGCCAGGGCGTTGCTTAAATTGTGCTTTCCTGGTAGAGGTAGTGCTTTGGCAGGTAGAATAGGGCTCCATTCGCCATCCTGCATGATACCGATAATACCTTCTGCTAGCATGGCATCACCACCGGAGGGACTGGAAACTGAAAAATAACGGCTTTCATCGACAATGAGGTCATGACGAGACAATTCTGGATCGTCCCTGTTGATAACGGCAGTACAGGTTTCGTCTAAATTTCTCAACATCCCCAGTTTTGATTCATAATAGGCCGTCAGACTTGGATACCGGTCAAGATGATCGGGTGTAAGATTCAGAATCACGGCGACATTTGGTTTGAAGGTGTCGATATTGTCTAACTGAAAACTACTGACCTCTAAAACAAAGATGGGTTTTGTCGATTCTTGTTTCAGACTATCTACGAGCACTTCGGACGCAGCCACACCCACATTTCCACCGAGGAAACTGTCATATCCGGCAGTTTTTAGCAGATGGTGAATAATATTTACAGTGGTTGTCTTGCCATTTGATCCAGTAACAGCAATAATTGGGGCATCGATAAACCAGGAAGTGAGCTCAATTTCGGAGTAGAGGGGAATATCCTTGCTTCTGATCTTTTGGATGATATCAGCATTTTCAGGGATACCTGGACTCACAACCACAAAATCACTTTCCAGGACATCAGGAGAATGGTAGCCAAATTCGAATTCAGCTTCGATGTCGCTCAGAATCTGACGTTTTTCAGCATCAAACTTATCAGCATCGAATTCGCTGACGAGAACTTTTGCTCCAAAATGTCGGAGTAAACGTGCTGCACCCATGGCAGAACGTTGGCTGCCCAGGACGGTGACGTTTTTACCAGTAATGTCAGATGTATTCATATTACCTGATCTTAAATGTTGTCAGTGTTAAAAAGGCAAACAGGATTCCCATGATCCAGAATCGAATCACAACTTTATTCTCGTCCCAACCCTTGAGTTCAAAATGGTGGTGTATCGGTGCCATGCGAAATAGACGCCGGCCTTCACCATATTTCTTTTTTGTATATTTGAAATAGCGCACTTGAATGATCACAGAGATGGACTCAATGATGAAGACACCACCTGCAAAAGGCAGCAGGAACTCTTTCTTCAGCATGACCGCCACCGCCCCAAGTGCGGCACCAAGAGCCAGCGATCCGGTATCACCCATAAAGACCTCTGCAGGTCGGGCGTTGTACCAGAGAAAACCAAGCGAAGCTCCAATAAGTGCCGCACAAAAGACAGTGAGCTCTCCTGCACTAGGGAGATATATGATATTTAAATATTGACTAAAATCTGCACGACCTGTGATATAGGCGATGCCAGCAAAAACCGCCGCTGCAATAGCCATAAGACCTGAAGCCAGACCATCCAGACCATCACTGAGGTTGACAGAATTGGAGGTGGCAGTAATCACAAAAATGACAAAGGGGATGTATATCCATGCAGACTGCAAATCGAAAACCAGATCCTTGAAGAAGGGGAGGGTAGTTGCAGTTTCAACGCCGGAAAATTCAGGATGGAGAACCATCACTGCACCCAAAAATAAACCTAGACTAATTTGACCCAGAAGTTTGTAGCGGGCGATGAGACCTTTTTTAGATTTTTTAACCGCTTTCAGGTAATCATCTATAAACCCGACGATACCCATCCAAAGCACTGAAACGACCATCATTTGGATGTATACATTGTCTAGCCTACCAAACAACAGGGTGGGTACCAGAATGGCACCAATGATTATAAGACCACCCATGGTAGGGGTCCCGGCCTTGGCAGAGTGGCTTTGAGGACCATCAGTTCGAATGGTTTCCCCAATTTGCATTCCATGCAATTTTTTGATGATCCATGGGCCCACGATAAAGGAAAACAACACAGCGGTAATAGCGGCGCTGGCCGAGCGGAAGGAGATATAACGGAATACATTCAATGCAGAGAAATATTCTTGTAGGGGCAACAGTAAATGATATAACATTAGATGTTTTCCTTATAGGCATTGACATAATCTTCCAGCTGCATTCCGCGAGAACCTTTTAGATAAACCAGATCACCGGGCTTCACTTCGTCTAGAAAATGTTGGAGTGATTTTGCTTTGTTATTGTTGTAATACAGAGACCTAAAGCCTTGTTCTTTAAGATGATGAGCAGAGTTAGCAACTTCCTCACCAAATAAAATGATATGATCAAATCTGGCTTTCAGCATTTGGGCAGCAGCACTTATATGCGATTCGATACTCTGAACGCCCAATTCCAGCATGTCGGCAAAGATCAGGATTTTACGAGCGGAACTGTTTATTTCAGACATGGTTTCAAAGCCGGCTTTGGCACTTGCAGGATTGGCGTTGTAGGCATCATTGTAAAAATGAACACCGCCAACTTCTTCGTGCTGCATACGTCCAGCTTCACCAGAATAATCTTCAAGGGCTTCCTGAAGCTGATCGAAGCGAATTCCATTTTGTAAAGAGATAGTAGCTGCAGCGGCTGCATTAAGAGCGATAGCCTTACCAGGTTGACCCAAATGAGCAGAGTATTTCCTGAATTGAAGGTCATAACATCCTGTTTTATCAGGTCCAGTCATCGTGAAACTGCGCTCGGTTTCTTTTTTAAAGCTATAGGGCACATGATTGGTGCAACCCTGACCTAATTCAGCCACCCGTTCATCATCCAGATTCACAAAGGCGCGCCCACCATTTGCTCCCAGATATTGAAATAGTTCACCCTTGGTTGCTTGAATAGTTTCGATGTCATTGAAAAACTCAGTGTGCGCCAAACTGATATTGGTAATAGTACCTTGATCTGGCAGTGCAATATTACATAGATACCGGATGTCACCTTTTTGACTGGCGCCCATTTCAATAACTGCCATCTCGTGGGATTTATTCAATTTTAAAAGGGTCAATGGTAAACCAATATGATTATTAAAATTACCATCTGTTGAGAGCACGGAGAAGCGCTTGCTAAGAATATGCGTAAGCAAGTTCTTGGTGGATGTTTTTCCATTTGTCCCCGTAATCGCGATGAGGGGTATCTTAAAAAGTTTCCGGTGTGCAGTGGCAAGGTCAGCAAGAGATTTGACCGGATCCTCTGTCATTATCAGAGGGATGGAAGCGTCCCAATCTTCACATCCGTCCCAGGAAGTGGAGGCCATGACTGCTGAAGCGCCACGGGAAATGGCTTTTGGGATAAAGTCATGACCATCCACTTGGGAACCGATAAATGCAACGAAGAGGTCTCCGGCATTTAAGCTTCGAGTATCAATACTGACACCGGTAATGGGGGACATGATGGCCCCCTTAATGTTTACATCAGGGAGCGACGTAATGGTATTAGGCAGAATAGCCATGCTGCTCCATGAATTGATCTACAATTGTCATATCACTAAAAGGTTTGCGTTCACCCATGATTTCCTGGTAAGGCTCGTGGCCCTTGCCCAATACGGCGACGATATCGCCGGGCTCAGCCTCGAGTAAGGCAGCGTTTATGGCCTCAGTTCGATCCTGAATGATGCTATAATTTGACCGCTCTCCGCAACCTGCTATTATTTCCTGGATGATGTTGAGAGGTGCTTCCGTTCGTGGATTATCATCGGTGATAATGGCTTTGCTTGAAAGTCGAGTGGCAATTTCACCCATAATTGGTCGCTTACCCTTATCCCTGTCGCCACCACAACCAAAAACAGTGATGAGACGATTGTCTGGATAGGATTCAGCCAGAGTAGATAGTACTGTTTTCATGGCATCAGGGGTATGGGCATAGTCCACAAAGACCTGAAATGGGGCCTGGTTAACAATCTTTTCCAATCGACCAGGTACCATGGGGAGCGATTTGGCTGAGAGCTCCACCTTTTCAATATCACACTCCAACTCTATGGCCGCAGCATAGGCTGCCAGAAAATTATAATAGTTGAAGGTCCCAACCGTGTTTACCTGTACAACTCTTTGTCCATAGGGAGTATCCAGGGTAAGTTCAACACCGTGTCTGTTAATTGAATGGTCTAGAATTCTGTATTCAGCATTAGAGTTATAGCCATAGCGGATGATTTTCGCTACACAGACTTCGATTATTCTTTCTGCATGGGGATCATCCATATTCACAATAGCCACAGATTCTTTTGGCAGCCCCTTGAAAAGCAATTGTTTGGCAGCAAGGTAGTCTTCCAGGGAACCATGATAATCCAGATGATCCTGAGTGAGATTGGTATAGACTGCGACATCAAAAGTGAGACCGTCTACACGGTTTTGTGAAAGTGCGTGCGAGGAAACCTCAAGCGTCACTGCTTTGGCTCCGTGAGCCACAAATTCAGCTAAAATTTCATATAAATTAGCAGACTCTGGTGTGGTATGCATGAGATCAATGTCCACATCATCCATCTGGGCGCCAGTAGTACCGATGCGTCCCGCTTTAGATCCACTTTTATCGAGGAGATGCTGTACAAAATAATTTGTTGTGGTTTTGCCATTTGTTCCCGTGATGGCAACCAGCTTCAAACCCTCTTCAGGGTGTCCAAAATAGGTTGAGGCGATAACAGGCAATGCCAATCTGGAATCTTGTACCAATATTGAAACTATATTTTCTGGGATGACAAAATCTGAGCGATCATATACGATGACCTGAGCACCATTTTCTATGGCTGTATAGATAAAATCATGACCATCAGTAATGAGACCACGAACTGCGATAAATAGATGTCCCTGTTGAACCTGTCTAGAATCATAGCTGATACCTGTGACTTCGGTTTTCAGATCACCGCCTGCTTCTAAAATATCTGGAACCTGATTTATGATATTAGTCAATTGCATTATTCACCCAAATAGATTTCTACAGATTGACCTGTTTTAAGTGTTTTTCCCGCAGCTGGTACTTGCCTGATGACTCGTCCACTTCCGTGGGGGATTGGCTTAAGTCCCATGGCATAAAGCCCTGAAAGACTCATCTTCAGGCTCATACCCTTTAAATCGGGCATGGTGACTTGAGCAGCGTTGACTTTTAGGACTGGGAGAGAGGCGCTCAGTAACTGACCCTGAAGTGACCGTTTCGCTTCATTGATACTTTCATCTCTGTCTTTTGGTACAGAGGCCTGTAGGTAAGGCTCTGCATCTCGCCCCTTAAGATTGTATATCCGACGATAAATTTCCTTGGCTATTGGAGCTGCCACCATACCGCCGGTGTAACCGCCTGATCTGGGGTGATCCACGGTAACGATCAATGTGTATTCAGGATCATCAGAGGGATAAAAACTGGCGAATGAAGCAATATATTCACTTACGTATTTGCCATTTTTCAATTTTTTAGCAGTACCAGTCTTGCCAGCAATTTTCAGGTTGGGCAGAAATGCTTTATTCCCTGTCCCTTGTGAGACAGCTTTCTCAAGAATATCAGACATGGTATGCATGGTCTTTTCCGAGGCGACACGGCGCAATGCATCCATACGGTCAATTTTTTGCTCATGACCTTTAGGTGTTTTGAGTTTTTGGATAAGCTGTGGTTTCATAAGTACACCACCGTTTCCAATGGCGGAGTAGGCCATGGCCATCTGAAGTGTTGTCACAGAGACTTCATAGCCGATAGCGATTTCTGATTTTGATAATTCAGACCAGCTCTTATTGTTTTTAAGAGAACCGCTGCTCTCATAGGGGAATTGAATGCCACTTTTTTCGCTGAATCCAAATTTCCTGGCAGTATTAAACATTTTTGATTCATCAAGGACTTGAACTGCTTTAATGATTCCGATATTGGATGAATTTTGCAGAACTTCTGCAAAGGTCAGGTTGTCAAAAGATTTCCAATCCTTTACATCTATCCCATGAATTGAGTATTTGCCACCCTCACAATCAAAAACGTCCATGGGGTGGACTTTGTTTTCTTCAATCAGCGCTGTAGCACCAACCACCTTGAATGTGGAACCTGGTTCAAAGGCTGACATGATTGGGTGGGCAATCAGGGATGCTTCAGTGATTTTTGCTCGAGAATTGGGATTAAAGGTCGGTATGTTGGCCAGGGCCAGGATTTCGCCCGTATTTGGATCAACCAGAATTGCTTCAGCTTTATCTGCTTTATGCTTTTCTACTGCCTCACGCAATTCTTCTTCGATAATAATTTGTATGTCTACATCAATTGTGAGAAAACAATCATCACCATTAATGGGTTTTTGTTCCCTAAATCCACCCCTGATTCTGGTGTTTCCATGACCATCAGAACCAAGTTCTCTCCAACCATCAATTCCAGCCAGTTGATGATTGTAATGATCTTCCAGGCCCGATAATCCATGGTTTTCAGTTCCGACAAAACCAAGTAAGGGGGCCGCTACATCACCATAGGGATAATAGCGTCGCACGTTGGACTGAACCTGGACACCAATAGGGAGGGGACTCTGGCTTAATTCGCGACCAATTAACGGATTCACGTCTTTCTCCAGATAGACAAATGACTTTTTGGTTTTGAGTTTGTTTAGATAGTAGCGTTTAGATTTGTTGAATGTTTTACTAAACAGTCTGGCGACGGCATCCTTATCCTTCACTTGAGCAGGGTGAGCTGCAAATGTGAAATGCTCTATGTTATCGGTGAGTTTTTTGCCGTTCCGATCATAAAAATTTCCACGTAATGGTGATATAGCTACCTTGTCTTCAAATTGAGATTGGAGAGCCGTACCAAGATTGTCAGGATCAATCACTTGGATATAAAACATCTTGAGCACCAGGGCAGCCCAGACCATGATGGAGGTAACCACTACGAAAATGTAGCGTCCTCGAAATTTTTTATAGGTCATACTCATTTGAGCTTGACCCTGACTTCCCGTGTTTCAGGGTCTGGCTGGATAAGGCCCAGCTTTTCCCGAGCAAGTTTGGAGAGTTTATCTGGTCGATGAAGGCGATTCCGCTCGCTTTGCACCAGATTGTATTCGCCACGTAGTTTGATTTCACTGGTACGAAGTGAATCCAGCTTCAATTCGCTGGCTCTAACCTCTTCACCAAGCCATATATAGAGAAAGAGTAAACTTGCTACCACAGGGATCATTCCGATATAGAGAATCGTCTTAAGGATTTCGCTACGAGTTTCAGTCTGCCGCATGCGACGTCCTTTCAGCAACCCGAAGTTTTGCACTGCGTGCCCGTGGATTTGATTCGGATTCCTCCTTGCTGGCAATAACTGGCTTCCCAGAAATTCGCTTGAGGAGGGGGATTTTTATTTCGCTATCATGCATGCCAGGTTGTCGTGGAATATCCTGAGACAGATCGCGGAAATGGTTTTTCACCATGCGATCTTCCAATGAGTGGTAGGAGATAACTGCAAGACGACCGCCAGGGGCCAATACTTGAATTGCCGTATTCAGAACGGTCTCCAAAACTTCCATTTCTCGATTGACTTCTATTCTGAAGGCCTGGAATACGCGGGCGAGAGACTTATTTCGAAACCGTGGATCAACACAACCTGCTACCGCCTCGCGGAGCTCATCAATTTGCGTCAATCTCTTATTGGTTCTCATATCCACAATTTTTCGCGCAATCCTGCGGCTATTCCTTTCCTCTCCAAAGCGGTACATGATGTCTGCAAGTTGTTCCTGCGAGTATTCATTAATAACCGTTTCAGCGGTAAACTCATTTGATCTGTCAAAGCGCATATCCAGTGGACCATCAAGACTGAAAGCGAATCCCCTTTCTGGATCATCCAGAGAGAATGAATTCAGTCCAAGATCAAGAAGGATCCCATGGACTTGCGTGAGTTTCAGGTCGTTTAGTACCTGATCCAAATTCTCAAAATTTGTGCACCTCAGGTGCAGGGTTTGCTTAATTAGGGAAGTGTCGAATTGTGCGAGGGCAGATTCATCCTGATCGATACCGATCAGTGTTGCATCAGCATTTAACAGTAAGGATATAGCTTTGGAGTGTCCACCGAGACCGAAGGTGCCATCTATGTATACGCCAGATCGATCGTTGATCATCAGCGCGCAAACCTCGTCCACCAGTACTGGTGTGTGACGAAATTTCGGCTGATTTACCTGATTCACGATGATCGAGTGTACTTGTCAATGGCTTCTATATCCTCAGCATCAAGTTGGAACTCAGTTTCCTCATAGCGTTTGAGAATGTCCGGATCCCAAATTTCGATTTCGTCGATCATCCCAATAATCACGACTTCTTTGTCAACCCCTGCATGCTGCAGGAGGTTTGCCGGTATCGCAACGCGACCCTGGCTATCGAATTTCAGGGGGGTGGCAAATCGAGTAGCCTGTCGTTTGTAGGCTCTGTGTGCTCGAAGTTTAGAAGAAAGCGTTAGTAACTCTTGTTCCTTCTCGCGCCATTTGTCAAGTGAGTATACTGCAATATTCTCTTCTCCCCCTCGTGTCACCACGAAGGTGTCCTCACTTGTCTCCGGTAACGCTTTGCGAAATTTCGCAGGAATGTTCAATCGACCTTTTGCATCAATTGAATAACGAAATTCGCCTGTAAATGTGTTAGTTCCCATTTCCCGTTTCAGCTTTCTAATAGTAGGGATTATTACCCACTATTAACCATAAGTTAGGGATGACAACCCACAAATCAAGAAAAAATGGTAAAATTATACGATATAATTCAGTGTGTAGGGTGGAGAAGGTGATGTTTACAGTGCCAAATTATACACTTGAAAAAATGCATAAATATATAAATAACAACATAATACAAATTGTTTATGATGAAAAGAATTTACGAGTTGGAGAAGACTGTGGGTGAGTTGTGGGTTAAAAACCCACGCTTTTCCCTTAGATAAGGGTGCTAATTACAAAAAAAATGGGTAGCGAACTACAGGGTTGGATAGGTTTGTAAATGTCCACCAGTAGAATCTGCTGTAACCACAAGCCAGGAATTACTAAATGGTGATCCAGGTAAAGTATCTCCATTTACTGAAAGCAGCGCAGCCTCACCGGGATATAACTTCAACTCGGTTGAATCAGTGAGGAGAATGCCCATGGATAGACCTGGTTCCTGGAACAAAGTGTCTGAGTGAACTAGACCATCATTACGGATGATAGAAAGAAAGTCAGTAGATGTGACTGTCAAACTATCTGAATTGGCAGAGAGGAGTGAATCAGAAATGTTCATAGATTCCAGGCTCTCTGTAAGATTCATAGGGGGTAATAGTGAGGAAAGAGCATTGGATTCAATAGGATTATCTGGTTGCAAAAGACTTTTTCCGACAATGATGACGATAATCATGACAATCACAACACCTACCAGACGGATAAGATTGCTCTGAGAACCTTTTTCCATCTCTAACAAGTTCTGAGCTTCAGAAAGTGTGGCACCACTCATATCAAGGGAAGCACCTGAATCTGAAGAAATATTGCCTGAAACACCCTGTTCACCTGTCAATTTGAGCTCATTCTCAAGTCCACGTAAAATATCCTCAACTGGATAATCGATGGCCTGGGCATAGGCTTTCATAAACAATCTGACATAGGGAACGGGGAGAATATGATAGTCACCCTGTTCAAGTGCCTGCAGGATGCGAACATTGATTTTTATATCCTCAGAGATCTCCTCCAGGATAAGTCCTTTTTTCAGGCGATGGTTTCTTAAGTCCTCATGAAATGCCACGATTGTTCCTCTTCGCTAAGTGCTGATGAGTTTAAGTATTTTTCCACGTAAATCAAGACCGCAGAAGTTGAGGGGGTGGCTTTTATGAATGATATTCCCAACAAAAAGGGAAATGTTTATAAGATTATTTAAGGGTAATGGAGTGGTGACCAAGGAGCTTGTTTAAATTCTCATTAAAATCAGAAAGTGGTAATCCCACAACATTATAAAAACAGCCTTCAATGCGATCCACAAAGACACTGGAGTAATCCTGTATACCATAGGCTCCAGCTTTATCAAATGGAGCTCTCGATTCTATGTAATGGTTTATTTCATCCTGGCGGAGTTGCTTGAAATGAACCTGTGTCAACACATGATGAACCTGATTGATGCTACAGCTCTTCAATTGAAAACTGTAGGCGGTGATCACCTGATGATTCTTTCCTGAAAGCTGTCTAAGCATTTTATGGGCAGATGCTTCATCTTCAGGTTTTCCTAAAACTTCTTCACCTATGACAACGATAGTATCAGCACCCACCACAAGTGCGCCTGGATATTTATCGGATATCTCTGTAGCCTTGAGAGTTGCGAGATTTGACGCGTAATGTGCCGGATCGTGACCCACATAGGGTGGTTCATCCATATGACTGGGGATTACCTTGAATGAATAGCCAATCTGTTCCAGGAGATGTTTTCTGCGGGGAGAGGCGCTGGCTAGAATGAGCTGGGATTCAGGCATTAACGCGTGATGACAATCTTTTGCATACTTTGGGCGGGCTCACTGAAATCATCACTAACTGCTTCGATAACCAGGATGTAGACACCATTGGCTATCTGATTTCCAAAACGATCTCGCCCATCCCAGGGGAATGAGTTAAATCCCTGATTTTGAAAACCCTGTGCATCAGATATTATTTTGCGTCCTGCCAGCGTATAAATAGCATATTCCACATCGGCTGGATGCGAAAGCATGTAAGTGACGTCCGTTTGATCCTGCATGGGATTTGGGAAATTGAAGAGATCATATATACGGAAGTCATTGGCGGCAAAAAACTCAAGTCGAACGCTTGCTTCACTAGGATTGTTTTGGCTATCCCAGGCTTTAGCAGAAATGAGGTGCTCGCCCGGTGGAATCTCAGAAAGGAAGGCTAAAAGACGACCCAGGTCAGAATGATCCAGGTCATATTCAAATAATTCAGTCACATCGAATGCATTTTCCCAGTCCTCATCTATGGCAAGCGTGATACCGTGTCCTGCTACCCCAGTCAGGTTAATGCCCTGCTCATCACTTATTTCTATTTCCAGAGCCTCATTTGCAGAAAAATGATCTCCATTGAGAAGTACCATGTTGTCAGAAATAAACAGAATCTCTGGACCTTGGTTGTCCAGTGCTGTGGAGTCCGTCCCCATAAAACTTAGTGTGTCAATGTAAGTGCTACCATCCAGCCCTGTTTCATCCCAGTACTGAACTCTGAGGATACCACCGGTGCCTGAATATTTGATATCCTTTGGCAGGGTAAAACTCCCAGAGAAATCACTATCATCCACAGAAATTAAACCTCGAAAAATTCGTTTGCCAGGTAGGACATAAGAAATACTACCAGTAGTATTATTGTAACTGTTGTAAAATGATCTGGTCACAGGAGTTGGTGTATCGAAAACTGTGACGGCCGCTCTAGCCTCCGCTGAGAGAATGGTATCAGCTACTCCAGCGTAATTGACAGTACCCATAGCTTGAAAGACAGAAGGTGAAACCGTATCAATATGTCCTTTTCGCACTGGCGAAGCTAATCGTAGGGCTGGATCCGAGAACAAAATGTATTTCTCATTGTTTGGATCAGATCCTGCTGTAATATTTTTTGCCATCATGACTGCATCACCTACGGTGAGTGATCTACCTGCATCCAATTCAGGAAATAGAAAATCAAAAAAGTCGGAAAGCAGAATCTCATTAAATACTGCATATGTCTTGCGCGTCGTTGATAAAATTCCAACTGCACCATTGTTTTCCATGAGCATGAGCTCTTCAGGAACGCAAGATGAGTTCACATCATCATATTTTGCCCAGTCGCAGGTTCCAGCCACCCAGAAGGGGAGACGCATGCCTGTTTTGACCAGACCAAGATCGGAGGCAGTAAAAACCTCTTCCTGAGCCCATACCGTTGGGGAACCATGACCCAAATAATTCACCATCAGTGTTCCATTATACAATTGTTGGAGAAATGCGTCGCGAGCTTTGGGCTTTTTGATATAGGGGGAATTAGGGTCTTGAACTTCTGGATACTCCGTGAGGTATACCTTGTTTACATGCATGCTCGAAGGCAAAATATTGGCCAGGCCCTCTGTATCCCTGATATGCTCATATTCCACTCTAGTGCGACTAGGCCGGAGCGGGTCATCTGCCACCAGGGTCACTGAATTACGCCAGATTCCTGGCTCTGGGGTCAGCTCATAACTGATAATCTTATCTATCATTACCGCTAGTTGATCAGTTGTCTGTGCCGGCAATCTACCAATGGCAATATCTGGTAAACGATCAAATTCACCAGATGCAATATGTGTATATCGATCATCCGTGGCATAGGAACTCACATCTGTGTTTCCATTTTTTTGAAAAGTGGGTATAATCATCTTGCTCTGACCAGTAATATTCCGGAAATCATAATCAGTATCACCGAGAAATAGAACATACCTGAGCTGGGGTGATGCCCAGTTAAAGTATACATAATGCAAAAAATGCTTGATGGCAGCAGGATCTTGAGTTCCAGCTGAAAATTCATTATAGATATCATCGATATAGACAATTTCAACGTCAAGTTGCTCGTCAACAGGGACTTGTTCTTCACGCAGGGATTTGATCCTTTGGGCTTCACCTTCAAATACGTTGGGTGTGATGATGAGGTATTCAGCCTGCATGCCGGTGTGGCGTAGCTTTGGTTCACCCAGATTGGGGGCTTCAGTAAGTACCACGAGTTCAGGTTGGTCATCAGTAAATCCAATCAGTTCACGGAGACCATTTTCGGCCAATGTGAATTGATTGTTAGCTATTTGCCATTCCTGGACGACGGTTGGATTTGTGACATCCCATAAATGAAATGTGGGGGTAGTATCGTGGAAAATCACTTTACTCACACCACTGGGAAGGTCGACGGTTCCAAAGAGATAATCTGAAGATGGGGCAAGCTGCCTATTGTAGATCAATCTCAGGCTGTCTAAATATAAAATAGAGGCACTGGAATTACTACTGTACCCTATACTCAAGGTATTGATTCCATCTCGTAACATGTTTTCACCCGCTGTGCCACTAAGGAGAATTTGCTTGTAAGATCCAGGCCTGTCGCTCACGTTAAAGGGCACACCGTTCAACTCAACATCAAGAATATGTTGGAAATTTCCAGCATCGTAATCAATAACCATGGTTGCATTAAACTTTATTTCTGAACCAAAATCGAGATAATTATCAGTAAAGTTGAGACTGAATTGATCCGAGCTTCCAGTAAGTTTTTCTCCGACCCAGTTCACACCAGAATGCAGTTGATTGTGCAGCTCAGATTCATGGTAAATGCGTTTCTCATACGAGGTGATAGTGTTTGTTGCATCCAGGGTTGATTCTTGTAGTAAACTGACATTGTTGGCAGCCTGTGTATCCTGATCAGGGATACATAGCCAATAGTAGCGTTGAATACCATAGAGATGAGTGAAGCTATTGCTTTTAAAATTGCCATTCAGGGGTTGGGCGAAAAAGAGGATCTCATCATCACCACTCATTACGCCGTCTTCCAGTCCTTGAGTCTTTAAGCTGATAGCTTTCAGGTTCTCTGGATTGGGTGCGGTATTACTCAACTCAAAAGGGAGTGATTGACCTTCATAGAAGGGGGCATACACCTGCCAGCTCAATGGATTTGAATCAGGTATTGTCGCGGGGAAAGAGTTGGCATTAATTCGTTGGATACCCATCTCATTGATGGGGAATTGATACCATTGGCCTGCAGGTAGGGCACTGGCAGTCCGCTTTAAACTTTTAGGGCTAATTTTTGCCCAGTTTGATGCCATGTCCGAATTCAGGTAGGTAGAAATTATGTCAGTATCTTGCCGTTTTCCCCTGATTGAGCTTTTTGAAAAGGTCAATCGAAAAGTCAGATTTTCCAGGCGTTGACCTGATTCTGCGTAAGGCATGACCAGAATTCTTGCAGTATTGTAAGCGCGAAAGTCTTCCCCAGGAATGACATCTATAATTTGTGAAGATTGTACAATTGGCAGCTCCATATCTTCATGCAGCATATTGTTGCCAATTTGACCAGAAAGTTGATGATCCTGACTGGATTGGGTATATAAAATCTCAATCTCAGGTAGCGTTCCATCTGGAGGTACGAGAATGGGGATAGTAAAAACGGGGAATATTTTTTCCTGCTCAGGATCATATGTAAAAGTAGCATCTGACCAGCGGGGAAGTTGAATACTTTCTCCACCAATCTCGTATTCATACAATTCAGGAGATTCAATCTCTATTCCGACTGTCATGCTTTGCGACTTCGCCTCAAACACAGTAATGTCCATCGCAGTGAGAGAGGTGGTGAGTATGATAAATGCAATTAGTTTATTCATGAATTCCTAAACGTAAATCCCGCCGGATTGTTCCTCAGTCATATTTGGTAATAATAATTGAAATGTCCCTTCCACAAAGGGAAATGATACATATAGAGATTTTCAAAATGGGTAAACAATTATCTAGAGCGATTGAACCAGTGATGCTCCAATGAAAATTTCTACACGGCGATTAATTTCTCGACCCGCCTGGGTTGTGTTATCGCCAATGGGTTGAAATTCTCCAAATCCCCCGATAGCAAAAATAGATGCTGATAGCTCGGTCCGTTCCTGGAGCTGTATCATGATTGACTGAGCCCTGGCTGCGCTCAATTCCCAATTGTCACGATATAGAGCATTTCTGGTAAGCGGCATATTATCTGTGTGTCCCTCAATTCGAATTTCTACCAACCAACGTAATCCCGAAGATTCAAGCTCTTTCAAGAAGGAGGCATGTTCGGTGTCGAGGAGGTGAAAGATATGTAGGTTTCGAATGGAAGTAGCCACTGCATCTAACTGGTAGAGGTGAGTATTCCGTGGTTGAGCAGAAGCGACCTCGAAAAGTCTCGGGTCATCTAGAGTAATCTGTACACCCTTTGAATTGCGTGAGACTGAAATTTCTTCAATACCAGCACTGTTCATGACTTCTTGCACTTCCGTTGCAGCTTCGTCGAGTCGATCGTTCACCCAGGCATGTACCTTATTGATCTGGCCGGCCCGAACGGTGATCATCATGATAAAAAAGCAGATTAATAGGGTGACAGTATCACCGTATGAGAGCACCCAGCTTGAGCGGGCATTACCGGCAACCTTAGCTATACGTTCTGCTCGGTTAGCCATTATCGATCTCAATCAGTTGAATATCTAAATAAATTTCTACACGGCGATTTTCATCATAATTGCGTTCATCCACGAGGGGGTGAAAGGGACCATATCCGGAAATGGAGAAAAAAGATTCAGGAATTGTCGTTTCATTGATCAGGTATTGGGCTACTTGGTGGGCTCTGGCAGTGGATAAATCCCAATTGTCCCGGAATCGGGAAGATCGTCCCAGAGGTACTGCATCAGAGTGTCCTTCGATACGAACATTAATTATAATGGTTTTTCCCGTAGCCTCCAGTTTTGCAAAAATATCTTTGTTACGAATGGGGATCTTTTCCAGCTCCAACCCACCGATGATCTGGGCCACAGTTCTCAGATAAAATATAAAATTGATGACAATCTGATCTTCACCGGATTGAAAAAAGGTTTGATCACCAATCTCCGAGGGAATGAGGAGTTTGATACCCTTTGGACCAGCATGTTCCACGTATAGCCAATCCAATTGGCGTACCTGCTTCTCGTTCATGACCTTGGCATAGATGACATCTTTCATCTGGTCGGCGAATTTGAAGGTGGTGTTGGCATCCTGCTCAGCTTTGATAATCAGAAGCAGAAAGAAAGCCAGCAAACCAGTTAGAAGATCACTATATGTAACCTTCCAGGAGTTGGATGCCCGTTCAGCGATTAATGAGATGTCAGGCATATAAAGTTAGTCTGTGGCTTGTCTTGCAGCCTTCCGTGTATCCTTGTCAACAAAAGTAAGCAGCTTTTCACGCATGATCAGTGGATGTTCTTTGGAGTGGATACTTAGAATTCCAGCTTTGATAATATTGAGACCATGAACCTCAGCATCAGAACGTGCTTTCAACTTACCGGCAATAGGAATAAAAAGGAGATTGGCCAGCAACACACCATAAAAGGTGGTCACCAGGGCGATACCCATACCCTGCAACAGAGCTGACATGGAATCCTGAGCACCTGTAGCATAGCTGTCAACTGTGGAGGTGGCAGCTTGACGAGTCATCATGAGGATTAAACCCATCACGGTTCCAAGGAGACCGAAAGCGGGGGCATATGAACCCATATTATAGAAGATTTCCTGACCATTTGAGTGTCGATCAATCATGGAGTTGAGCTCATTGTTGAGAAAATTTTCGAGTTTTTTTGGGTCTCTTTCAAGAATTGCATTCTCTAGTCCCATCTGGAGATAGTGGTTATCGACACCGTCTAGAATAGTCTCCAGGGAAGGAAGACCTTTTTTTCTGGCCTGCTCACTATATTGAGCTAATTCATCGATGACTTCCATATGATTAAATGCAGTTCCATTGGAAAATGCCTGGAGGGAAACCTTGAGCATACCAATGACATTCTTCAGAGGATAGTTCACAAGAGTTGCAGCGAAAGTACCACCTAAAACAATAGCCAGACCACGCAGATTGAAGAATGTTTCTGGAGGTGTAAAGGTGCCTGGTTCTGACATGCCAAAGAAGACCAGGAACAAACCGAAAAGTAAACCAATAATGGTTGCAATATCCATATTTTCCCCTTGGGATTATTTCAATAATTCGTGAATCAAATTACTCTGAATACAATGTTTCTGCCCAGCCCGTGAGCGTTTCTATTTGGCTATCACTCAAACTAGCACCTGGGTGCAATAGTAGATAAGGTAAGATGGGCATTTCACCCTCTTCTAAAACTTCCAGTATCTCGTCTGCAATATCAGTGCTATCAAATGCATCCAAATCAGAAAATTCTGAAAAATTAAGATGTTTTCTGCCTTCAACAACATCACGTGTGATCAAGAATGATCCCGGGGCGATACGGCTATACCAGGGCCATTCAGTTTCATTTGAATGACAGTCATAGCACGAGGTTTTAAGTATTAATTTTATTTCTGAAGGCGCGGAAGCATCCTGAATAATCGGTGGGTTTGTCTGATTAAGGGGAACGAGCTGCATAATAATGAACAATCCAACAATAACGATCAGTACTATTTTTGTTCGAGTCACAAAATCCTCCTTTAAAATCAATTATGACAACATAATTAATGAGGAGGAAATATAAAGTCTTATTTGGGTGAGAATCGGCGTGTAAGCTCTACTGAGAAATAAAAAACGGGAAGCAAGCTCCCCGTTTTTAGAAAAAATATTTATGTCAAATTTTATAGCATTCTAAGACGATTATCCATGACATCGGCATTTTCCCGGAGTGACAATAGATATTCACTCCAGACTTCATTCTGTCGTGTTTTAGTCAGGCTATCGTACAGACCATCATACTGGGTTGCGAAGTCTTCTTCACTAAAGTCTGAGCGTGCATTTAATCTGACGACAATAGCTCCACGGGGTGTGTCAAAGACGGGTGAAATTGAACCTGCCTTGGCATTTTCCAGAAAACCGAAAATCTCATAGACTCGACCCAGTCCTTTGAGGCTGGTATTGCCCTTTGCACCTTCGACTGTTTCGTGTGTCAGACCATCACGATCATCCAATTTTATGCTGGCCCAATCGTTCTCAGGATCCAGTTGAGTGAGGAGGGCAGAAGCGGCATCATTTGCCAGTGACTGCTTTTTCTCATTCATCAATTTACGTTTGATGCTGACTTTAGCATTGTCATAAGGTCTGGCACCAGCAGGATTGATTTCTGAGAGCATGAAAATTGCAAAATGGGTCTCATTCTGCATCACGCTACTATGAGCACCAACTTCTGAGAGATAGGCAAAACGGACAGCAGACTGAAAAGATCCAACGCCAGAAACAAAGGTGTCCTTCTGATTCAGCTTGTTGCTGGTGGTGGTTGACATTTCGAGAGAATCAACGGCTTTTTCAAATCCTAGTTCATCGGCCAAAAATTCAAGATTTTTCAAATTTCTTCTGATATGATCACGCGTGGTCTCACTGGGACGAATTTCTATGAGGATATGGCGAGCTTCTACTTCAGGCTGGCCCTCCACTTCTCTGGCAGACTCAACTTTGATGAGGTGAAAACCAAACTGAGTCAACACGGGACCTACAACTTCACCTATTGGAGCAGCAAAGGCTGCTTCTTCAAATGGTTTAGCCATTTTACCTTTTCCAAACCAACCAAGAAATCCACCATTTGGAGCTGAAGGACCTTCAGATTGAATTTGAGCCGTAGCCTCAAAGGAGGCTCCTGCCATAAGTTCAGACTGGATGTCCTTAATAAGGTTCAGGGCTCTGGCTGTATCTGATGGTGTTGCCTTGATTTCAGTTGAAATCAGATTTAGAACCCGAGATTCTTGTTGTTGGTAATCATCAATATTCAGATCATAAAAGTTTTGGATCTCAGCTTCTGAGATTTCTGCCTCACCATCCTGATAAAGCGAGCTTTTTACAAAGAGATAGTCTAGATCAAAGGAAATATTGTTCTTCATATACTCTGCACGGACTTCAGCATCTGATACTTGAGTGGTGGAGAGTACTTTTTGCTGCAATTTTTCAACGGGAACTATGGAAGCAACTTGCTGACTCATTGCCGTCCAGAAAGTAGCGGCTTCAGGTGAATTTACCGCTTCCTGATAGGCGTTATAATCGAATTCACCTGCTTCTGAAACAAAATATTGACGAACACTGGGATGGATGTTTTCGGAGAAATAATACTTAAGCTCATCGTTGGAAACAGTAATACCCTGATTCTTAATCTCCTGCTGAATCAGAATTTGAGTCACCATGGTTTCCCAAACTTGATCAGTCAATTGAACCATTTGCTGCTCGGTTGGCTCACTTCCATTACGTTCTCTATAGTTTTCTCGTTCATTCTGAAGGGAACGCATAAAAACTTCTCTGGTAAGCTCCTGATCATTGACCATGGTAAAGGCATTGGGTTGATTGCCACTGAGCAGGTCCGTGATATCGGCACCTCCAACCAAACCACCGACAGACATGGTCAGTACGAAGACAATAACCAGAAATATCATGATCCCGGCCATGTTGTCCCGCATTTTATTCATCACACCCATTTTGTTATTCCTCCTGCGCTACTTGTAGCGTATAAAAATTTTGGATTTAAAAAAAGCCGCCCAATATAGTTTGACACACATGGGGTTGCAAGGGTGGCTGGTCTTGTATTCGAGATGTAATTAATGTGAGGTGAGGACAGTTTTCCCAAACCTTCCCCAGGCACTGCCAACACTTCTAAATATCTCAGTCCCGACAATTGTGACAATATCAATCGCATTAATTCAGGTCGTGAATATATTGCTCACATGTTAGATCTAATGTTTAGATTCAATCGATCTCGTAACATCATGTTATTTATTAGCATATTTATGCTTATCATATCCTGCCAAGGAGATTCAATGCAAGGATCACATCCCCACACAAATAGACTCACAAAATCGTCAAGTCCCTACTTGCTACAACATGCTCATAACCCTGTTGATTGGTATCCGTGGGGTGAAGAAGCCTTTGAAAAAGCACGTCTTGAAGACAAACCAATCTTTTTGTCAATTGGTTATTCGACTTGTCACTGGTGCCATGTGATGGCTCATGAATCATTTGAGGATGAGGCTGTGGCCAAACTGATGAATGAGAATTATGTCTGTATTAAAGTCGACCGCGAGGAACGCCCTGATATCGATCAAATCTATATGGCCGCTGCCACCACATTGATCGGGAGGGGTGGGTGGCCCCTTACCATCGTGATGAGCCCGGATAAGCGACCTTTCTTTGCTGGAACCTATTTCCCCAAAACATCCAAGCCCGGTAGGGTAGGGATGCTCGATCTATTACCCAGGATTACAGAAGCCTGGAAGACCCAGAGAGATGAAATTGAAGACACCGCAGATCAAATCATAAATGCCCTCCAACAAAAACGACCTGAACAGGCAGGTGAATTACTGGATGGAGATGTCCTGGTCAAGGCCAGTTCTGATTTCAAACGAAATTATGATGCTTCAATGGGTGGGTTTGGTGCTGCCCCTAAATTTCCATCACCCCACAATCTGGTATTTTTACTCAGAGAAGGCTATCGAACTGGTGATTCGACTATTTCGAATATGGCACTTCATAGTCTCAAACAGATGAGGTTAGGAGGTATCTTTGATCATATCGGATTCGGTTTTCATCGATATAGTACCGATGCAAATTGGCATGTCCCTCATTTCGAAAAAATGCTTTATGATCAAGTCAATCTCATGCTGGCTTATACTGAAGCCTGGGAACTAAGCCGAGATCCGCTATTTCTCCAAACCGTAGAAGAGATTTTTGTGTATCTCTCAGATAAACTGAAGTCCCACTCCGGAGCCTATTATTCAGCTGAAGATGCCGATAGTGAAGGTGAGGAAGGCAAGTTTTATGTATGGTCCTGGAAGGAACTCCAGAGCGTAATGAGCGAGGAGGAGCTGACTAGATATGCACCCATTTTTGGTCTCAGGAATGAAGGCAATTTCGATGATGAAGCCACCCGATCACCATCAGGAATGAATATTTTTGATATAGATTCTGATTCAGAGTACAGTGATCTTGTAAATAACAGGGAGTGGGCTGAGCTCCGCGAAAAATTGTATCAGATTCGGGAGGAGAGAATTCACCCCGGTCTGGACAATAAAATTCTGGCTGACTGGAATGGATTAGCACTATCGGCACTTTCCCGTGCTGCAACTGCGTCTGGTGAACAACGTTATCTCCAGGCGGCATCTGATCTGGCGAAATATCTTAGAGATGAAATTATTCAGGAGGATGCACAACTATTACATATGCCTGCATCCGGCGAGGATAAAATTGAAGGATTTCTTGATGACTATAGCTTTATGATTCAGGGATTTAGAAACTTCTACGAAACCACATTTGAAGCAGAATATCTGAACCTTGCCGTTGAATTGCAGAAAACGCAGCTTGCTAAATTCTGGGATCAAGAAGGTGGTGGATTTTTCTTTACAGAAGCCGGTGATAGCGATTTGTTTATGCGCCAGAAGGAAATTTATGATGGAGCCATTCCCTCTGGAAATTCTGTGGCAGCTGAAAATTTGTACTATCTGGGACGTCTCTCAGAGAATCCAGAATGGGAGCTGCTATCCAGGAAGATCGGAGAGACCTTCTCTGAGCAGGTCAATCGTGCACCGCGTGGATTTTCGGCACTATTGCAGAGTGCACAGAATCATGTGAATGGTACACGGGAAATCGTTATTGCAGGAGACCTCAAGGATCTTGCTGCTGCTCGAGACGTTCTTCGGAAATTTTATGATCCTTTTAAACTCACGTTATACCGGCCCAATCAGGACTTTGATCTCATTGAGGATATTTCAGGATTTTTGTCTTACCAAAAAGCTATTGATGGGGGATTGACCGTTTATATTTGCGAGGACTATGCCTGTCAATATCCTGCCACTGATTTGCAATCACTGGAGAAAATCCTCCAGGAGACGATTCGAGATTAAGCGATGAATGCTTCGAAGGCTTCCCCATGTAATTCCTGCACAGCGATAATTCTCGCTGGGGGTAGCGCCAAGCGCATGGGAAAAGATAAACGCTTTCTCAAAGTGGGTAATGAACAGCTACTTGACCGACAGGTTAGAATCTTAAAGAATTTTTTTGAAGATGTTATCATCTCAGCCAATGATCCTGAAAAACTAGCCTATCTCAATATACCTGTTGTAAAAGATGAGAACCAGGGGCGTGGTCCGTTGGAAGGGCTTACTTCTGTCCTGAAAGCATCACGAACCGAATATAATTTTGTTGTGGCAGTAGATATTCCCACCATTGACATGAGTCTGGTTGAGAAAATGCGATCCCATCTGGATCATGTCTCAGCTGTGATACCAACATGTATTGATGGGCGACAGGAACCATTGTTTGCTTTTTATAGTAAAAACTGCATCCCCATCTTCAGGTCAGCGATGGATGAGGGAGAATATGCCATTCATCGAGCCCTAAAGCGATGTCCTGTTTATTTCTTCCCCATGAAAGACGAGACGCCTCTTAAGAATCTAAATCGTGAAGAGGACTACGAATCTTATCTCAGGGGACAATAACCAGCCCCTTTTGAATTGCTTTATCAAGATCTGTCCATAGTTCAAGTTCCCGTTTTTCAAGAAGTAAATGTAAATCCAATCCTGATAGACGTCCCCAGATTAATTGACCCTTGGGACTGATGTGCCTCTCACCTTGAATACACTTGACGAAGATTCGGATTGCCCTGGCCTGCAAAGTCTCTCCTTCGCTGGATTTATCGAGAGCCATTTTTATTTCAGCCCTTGCGAGTAGAAGTTCCACATACGCTTCCACCAATTTTGAATCACCGAGCAGGGTTAGGGCAGTTGTTTCATCCACCATTTCAACGAGATCGGCATGCTCAGGCATTATTGTCTGAAGTGCATTGGTAAGACTCCGATCTGCTTCTGAAGTTTGTCCCAATGTTTTTAGGTGCAAGGCAGCAGTAATCACTTCTCCCATCATCTGAATCATTCGTAGGATATAGTCTTCTTGAATGGTGGACACATTTCACCTTGATTGAAGTTTTAAAATTTCTTAGAATGTAGACAAACAATAGTCAGTTGGGTAGACCAAGTTCAATTCGGGAGGTGTAAACCAAGACCTTCAGCATTGGAATTGTCTGACAATTAAAATTAATTAAACTGTTCCCCGAGCACTAGCAGGAAGGTAGTTTCTTACATGAAAGCCAAAATCACCCGGATAAAAAACTTTCGCAAAAATTCTCTGATTCAAGGGTTTTTTCTAGTCAGAGAAAAACATCTCAGAAGCACCCGCACAAATCATCCTTATTTGCAGCTCGATTTGCAGGATAGCACCGGTACAATCGAGGCAAAGGTATGGGAAAATGTACCTGCGTTTGAAAAATCTTTTGATGTTGGAGATGCAGTGGTGGTAAAAGGCCGGGTGAGTCTTTATAGAGAACAGTTACAGCTTGAGGTCGAAGATATTGGCAAAGCTTCCCCTGAGAAGCATGCTGAGTATGGGTTTGATCTTTCTAAGCTGATCCCCAGTACCAAACATAATGTGAACCAGATGTGGCGTGCATTGGCCAAAATTATTAAAGACATGCAGAATAAGCATCTCAAGTCTCTAATTAGTAGCATATACAAAGAAAATGCGGACGTCATTAAGCAGCATCCAGCCTCGATGAAGTTACATCATGCCTGGCTAGGGGGGTTTCTGGAGCACGTTTTATCCATGGCTAAGCTGGGTGTCCACCTGGGCAAACACTATGATGTCGATGGAGATCTACTCCTGACAGGAATACTTTTGCATGATATTGGCAAAATCGTTGAGCTAAATCCGGCTCAGCAACCAGGCTACACCGATGAAGGTCAGCTTTTAGGACATATTGTTCTGGGCCGTGACATTGCCAGGGATGCCATATCACAGATTGATGATTTCCCAAAAGAGCTTCAACTCAAGGTTGAGCACATGATTCTCTCTCATCAGGGCAAATATGAATGGCAGTCTCCCAAGCGTCCAAAATTCAAGGAAGCACTGCTGCTACACCATATTGATGAATTGGATGCCCGTATGAATATGATGGAGGAGGTTCTGGAAAAAGATGGTGAACCAGGTGCCTGGACCAATCGATTTAATTATTTTCGCATCCCGCTTCTAAAGGGTGACCTAGAAGATGATGAGGATGTCTAAATAATTAATGGAAATGTCATTGCTTGAATATCGTCGAATTGCCCTCATGTCTCTCTGGACTGGTCTCATTGTAACGGTTGGAATGGTTTTCGCGCTCATTCCCAACATCGAATTATTAATTCTATCAGCCTTTCTTGGTGGGGTGGCACTGGGTCCCAGACGTGGATTTATTGTTGCCGTAGTTGGCGAAGCTATCTTTTCGGCTTTAAATCCAATTGGCTCCGGATTAGGTTTCCCCATTCTATATATTTTTCAAATCCTTAGCGTGGGTATTAGTGGGCTGACTGGGGGGATATTGTCCAGTTATTTAGCACGTCACCACAACTATTTGAAAACTACTATTATTCTTAGTATGGTTGGTTTTCTGTTGACCCTGATTTATGATGCTCTTACAGCGTTGAGTTTTCCAATCAGCTCAGGGATGACGGAGGGAACTATCTGGGCAACACTCACTACTGGATTGATATTTTTTGTCCTGCACCTCGTTTCAAACACGGTTTTATTTGGTCTTTTTGGTCCGGGCCTGGTACAGTTGGTTCATCGACAGCTTGAGATGCATGGGTTGATGAGGGGGCAACATGCGAGTTAGAATGTTGCTCATACATCTGGTGGTCCTCTGCTCCCCACTGATCTCATTTGCACAATTGGATCAATTCGCCAGTGTTGGCAATAACTATCCTGATTTCGGTGCCATCAGCGGAACCTGGGGACATCTACAATTCTATCGTCCTTTTGGTGTAAGGGGCATCGTGGTGGATGATTGGCGGGATTTGACTGTCATCTCTCCACTCAGTGGAGAACCCTTCAATACTGATCGCCAGGGGTGGATACCTCACGACCCAGGAGCCAGTCTGTGGAGGCAAATGCATCCCTCACTTACAGCTCCAGCTGATACCTTAGCTCCTTCAACCCTGGTTAATTACAGACAAGGGGATGGTGTTTTTAAAGATTTTACGCTCTGGTATCACAATAGTCTGGACACTGAGACTCGATATGGTTGGACCTCAAAACTGAGATCACACCCCCGTGTATTGGATGCGACTGTGTACGATGAACAAAGGCATCGGTTTCAAGTCAATACCTCTAAACTTGGCAATTATTTCCAGATCGAAGCTGGGTATGATCATAAAGTGAATCCGCTGTATATGTTAGCTCAGGATAGCCTGTTCGCGTGGTATTATGATGATGATCCCCAAATACACACTAATCGGTGGGATGGAAGTTTTGAATGGAATAACCTGGACTCCAATTCACGGGGATCCGAGCTTTTTGCCTGGGTTCAGGGAGGTCTCTGGGAATGGTCTGGAGGAGAGCGAAGATCGCTATCCCAAATGGCATATCTGAGTCATCGATTCGATTTGCTTGGTCTGAAATCGGTTGCGATGAAAATGGGTTATGTTTCCAAGGAATATGGTGGCAATAAACGTGCATACCAATTTTCAGAGTTGAGTTTGCCTGAGTGGAGAGGGAACCACCATTCGCTAAAAGTAGGGTTTAGGACTGTTGGTCACTCTCATTTTGTGCCCATTGTCAATGCTCATTTTGGAGCGGGACCCCTATCCATCCAATTCGATACGCATCAGCATATTAAGGAAAGCATCTGGGATGCAAATTTCTCAAATTCTCTCATTGAAAAGTGGTCAGCTGGTCTCAATTTTAATCATGTGAATCTATTAGTGAACACCTGGAGGGGCAGTGTTGATGAAACACTCATAGTAGGTCATGCAGGTGAGGGTAGAATTCGCCTTCCCTGGCAAATGACTGCCATGTTTGGGGGGGGCATCATGGATATGACCCACGATTGGATTTTCTCAAAACAGTATATCAATTGGGAAGTGAATCAGGAGGTTAGCCTGTTTAAGGAGGCCCTCCATGGCAAATTAAAAGTCTGGGGGAAACATTGGTTTAATACACAACCTGGATTGCTGGATTCAGAGAATTTTCAAACTGAATATTCAGGTTTTGAGGGGGAGGAAGTCCTTCATCTCCTGAATTATACTATTTCAGGCCAGGTGAGTACCGTCATTGTAAGTTTCACTGACCAAAATATGCTCCAGGACGAACTGTGGTCGCAATATGGCTCCACTACCTGGAACCCTCATTATTCAATTATGGCCAATCAGACACCTAATTCTCGGTTTCGTTATCTGTCAATTGTCTGGACTTTTGATAACTAACTTTTTCTGCTTTCTTAACCTTTTGATACTCACAAGCATCTAAACCCCCAGCGATGAATAAGAATCCTGATACTGTGCTATTTGAAAAGGTTCAAAGCCGTGATTCCAGGGCTTTTGATCAACTCATGCGTGAATATTCACCGGAGTTATATAACTTCATATTGCGTATCGTGTCCAATACGGAGGATGCCCAGGACATCTTGCAGGACACTTTTGTAAGGGTTTGGGAAAAGAGCTATCAATTCAAAGGAAATTCAAGTGTTAAAACCTGGATTTTCAGAATTGCCATCAATCTTTCATACACGCATCTGAAGAAGAGAAAACGGTGGGGTTTATCCATCCTGGATGAGGTGAAGGCGCTCATATCCGGATCTGATCCAGCTCGTGATACAGAATACAAGTTTAATGCTGATCTCCTGGAAAAAAGTCTGGCATATTTAACTCCCAGACAACACGCCGTAGTCATAGCACGATTATATCAGGATTTGCCCTTTGCTCAGATATCAGAAGCGCTGGGTTGTTCTGAGAACGCGGCGAAAGTGCATTTTCATGAAGGTAAAAAGAGAATTGAATCATATATAAAAAAGCAGGTGGGCCAAGATGGATAAAACAGAGAAATTCATCAGAGACGAACTTTCAAGTGATGAAGAAGGAATCCAGTTTGAAATTGATGATATCATTGCTGGAACTCATTCCCGCATCAAAAAGAGAGCCGCTCAGCGTAAAACATTATATTCGAGTCCCATTGCTATCCTGTTGGTTGTGGTGGGGATAATGCTATTTCCCAGGACTGATGAGAGTTCAGTCCTAACCGGCGGTGAATTGTTTATAGCGGGATGGGAGTATTCCTGGATCGAAACCCAGGATTTTGATATTGAAGATACTGAAGCAGGTGTTTTTTATGATCAGACCGTTGATTATTTAATTGATGATAATTATTTCACATATTCAGATGATACTGAATCATTACTGGATGAAAGTGATCTTGAGGCCCTCATGGGCTTTTTAATGGAGGCATAACATGCGAACAAAACTATTACTTCTAACACTTATCCTCATTGGGACCTCATTGGGGCAACCACCGCAAATGGATGGCCGGATGAATAAGCAAAACATGGATGCAATTCGAATCTGGAAGTTAACTGAGGTCTTAGAATTAAGTGAAGAACAGGTTGTCACTTTTCTTCCCCTGGTTCAAATCCATGAACGTAAACTCAAGGAAATCCAGAGTGAAATCAAGGTGCTTGCCAAAGAGGCATATGCTCTCAGAAAAAAAGGCGATGTGACTCAGAAACAAGTTGATGTATACATAAGGAAATATGCTGAAAAACAGAGCGAAGTACATAAAATTAAAAATGATTTTGTGCAATCCCTGTCAGACCATTTAACTCCTGAGCAACAACTCATTTATCTTGGTTTTGAAACCCGATTTAGGAGTGACTTGCGGGAGTATATGAAAAATGAACGCCGAGGTATGAAAAATCCTGGCAAGCGCGCAGAAAAACGTCAATAATAGTCATTTGGAGGTTTAGCTATGAAAAAGTATTCAATTATCCCCATAAGTTTTCTCATACTGGGAATCATTTTTTCGTGCGGAGTATCTGAAAGCAATAATGGGATTATCGATATTGAATCTGCAATTCTCAAAGTGATTGCTGCAGATGATAGCACATACGGCATTGAGGGTTTGGCTGATATTGAAGATGAGGATTACTCATTAGGAAAAGCTCCCGATTCAGATCAATCCGATGGTTCGTTCAGTATAACCATGAGAGATTCCAACTATGTGTGGAGATTTGCGCGCAGAGGAATGGCAGTAGAACGAGTGGTTACGGTTGAAGTCGAAGACGATAGCTCGGCTCAGGCATTAATTTCCCACCACATTACAGGCACCTTTTATGTGAAACAGTTTGCACGGGTATGGACCAGCTTAGATACCTGGGAGAGAGGCGATTCCATTCGATTTAGTGAGAAGCCTATTGACATGGGGGCCACTCGTCGAGTCGCATTCAGAAAACGTTTGGATGATGCAGGTGAAACGCATTGGAAGCCAGTAGCCATGACCTTGCTCAGTGGCCATTCAGGAGAATCACTGGATATTGAAGCTTTGGAATGGGTAGCAGAAGATTCTACTTTGGTTTTGACCGATTTTGGCAACGTGTTCTATAGCCGTAGAAATCCACTTCTTCTTTCTCAAATGGGTGTCAATCACATGAATGTTGTGGTGAGTAATGATGCTGATGGTGAAATGGAAAAGGTGATTGGTCGTTTGGGATATAATCCTCGTGTTGGAAATCCTGATTCAAGGTCACGCTTTCATTTTTTCTTTGTAGAGACCCTTGATACTGGGGACAAAGTCTATAGTAGGCGTATTATCCCCAACAGACTCCATCGTAGACATTTTAAAGGGTTTGTGGAGGTGATTGATTACCGGACCCTATTTGATCATAATTATGAAAACTACTCCTCAGCGACAGTGGGGTTCATTTATACGACTAGAGAACATATAAGACCATAATCTTGAATATATCAGATATAAAAAAAGGCCGGTGAATAACCGGCCTTTTTTGTTGGAAGAAAATGAACAGACTAAAAATGTAAACTGCTGCTCAAACCAAATCCGATTCCCTTGGCATCAGTATTGAGACCATTGATAAAGGATAGTGTAAATCCAGTTTCCAGGAATCCTAAATGCAATCCACTTCCAAAGGTATGTACGGGATCACCAAATTGATTTTGCTTGTAGTAGCTAAAATCCAACCAGGGTGTTGCATATAAATTGAGCTGGTAATTCAGTTCAAGATCGGGACTGTATCCTAGTTGTACGTCTTCTGTGAAAGCTTTCTCAATTCCAATTCCCACCATGACTTGGGGAATGGGTTGATAAATGGCATTCAAGCTGAAGACCGTAGGTACATCTATTGTGACTTCAGCATGGGTAGACAAGGTGGTATCAGTTGTAGTCTGATATTGCTCGATATCCAGGGTGTCCAATTCCCCAGCTGAAAGCACTGGCAGAACCATATCCATTGTCCAGGCTGAATGGGTCACATCAGACCATTTGTATTTTGCACCAAGATTTTTCAGCGCAACCTGAACTTCTACTTCCTGATGTAGATAGCTTTGAAGATCCATGATGGCTCCAATATCAAAACCAACACTGATGTTAGACGCAGCATCCATTGGTTCAAAGTCATCAAAATTGGGCTCATCATCAGCACGTTTAACACCGGCCTCAGTTGCCCAACCTTCACCAGAGGCAGTTACAACTGTAGAATCTCGTGTCATAATGATGGTGAAGTCGTCACTCACGACATTCATATAACCTACCGCTTCGTAAAGATTCACACCAAGACCTACTTGAATTTCACCCAGAGGAGTCTGCACTGGCTGTGCGTAGGAGAGGGAAGTTTTACCTACAAATGGGATAACCTCCATCTCAAGACCACCATTCTCTAGTGGTTCATCAAATAGAATGTCCTGCATGGGTAATCCGAGAGTATTCCCTGGCAGTACCATTTTGATATGGGATTTTCCAGAAAGATTAAAAGCGAATCTTCCAATTCTAAAGCCCAGGAGTGAATGAAAATCAGGAGCAACATTTAGGGCTAATTCCTTATCCATAATTGTAGATAAATAATCAGCTTTCATGGCTGCATCCCAGACACCACCCGTGGTCCACCATTCACTATACCAACCTGGGGTCAACAGTGAATTATGGATGCTGAATTTGAAGTCAGGCAAAAGATTGAGACTAACATGATTCTCGAAATCTCGGGCAAGGTTTGCAGGATTGCTGGAGATATCATTGAGCTCACGGAACTGACGGTTCCGGATTTTCATGGTCTTCATTTTGACAGCTTGGCGAGCCAGTTCATCTTGATCAACGAAGAATACCGGCTCTACTGCAGTGGTATCTTCCGTCACGACAGCGAGATATTCCGACCCTGCAATTTCCTTAAGATAGGTATCCAGCGCTGCCACGATGGAGTCAGCTGGAGCTTCAATGGCAACTACTTTGGTTACTGTATTATATATCTGGACATTGCTGCTGTCATCTTTGGTTACAACCACATAATTAACCCCACTGCCATCACTGGCCAGGAGGTGACAGACTATATCAAGACAGTCATTGGCGCTGATGGCTATCATGGTAGGATCCACTATGGAAATATAGGAGAGAGAAGTAAAATCCATCCCTTCCAGCACATCGTTGCTCCAAAAATACAGATTGCCTTCGTTTACCAATCCAGCCAGGGCTGCGGGGGCAGGATCATTCTGCACCCAACCCATCTCTGGTTCAGGAACAACCAGAGTGTCTTCAGCAACGAAAGCAGTTGTATCTGTAGCCATAGAATCAAGTTCAGCTACCTCCATTGAGGTGCTGTCCATTTCTACCACGTCGGCTTCAACCATTTCTTCAGTTTGAGTTTCAGTTGTATCAGCAACTTCAACGACAGGTTCTACTGCTTCTACAGCTGCTTCCTCGAGGGGTGCTTCTGTAGTGGTACTATCGGTTTGAGCCAGTAAAAAACTTGAAAGGCTCAGGACTACGAGGATATAAATTAGAGTTTTCATTAGAATTCCTCCCCATTGACCGTGTACGATATGCTACCCCAGGTTCGCAAGGTCAGGGAATCAGTTGTAAAGAATCGAGATGGTATATTATTTCCACCCGCATCGGTTCTTCCGAGGAGGGTGACTTCAGGTTTCAGGAATAACTTTTCTTCCAGAAGCTCTAGTTTATCGCTGGTCATTTCGATGGTGGTAATCTCATGTTCAGCAGCATCTACATTCTCAAGTGGCAGTAATTCCAACGTCATCAGTGTATCGGCATCGGGTGCAGTTCCAGCTTCAATAGCCAGGCTATCAAATGCCAGACTATCATTACTGGCCAGCACAACTACGGTGGCGCCAAATTCGAACATATTGATCACATCCGCATAAAGCGCAAATTCTTCCAGAGTCACTGTGCCTTCTTCTGGCAAGGGAGAGTCCAGAGATGTGACATCCATATCCAGAGCCGGGGGATCCTCAATAATTAAGGACAGAGGCACGTTGATGTACATAATGGGACTCATACTTTGACCCTTGGCAATGGTGGCTGGTGAGGTACCATCGCTGATGATGGCCTGACCACTTGATATGATGGACTCAGGATGAATATTGAGCAGGTCTGCTGCATCAATGTGAACCACATCATCATCGGGAGTCAGATCGTGTAGAATTTCAATTTCTTCTGAATTCCCTAAAGAATCAGTTCCTGAGAGCAGGAGTGATAGCTGAATAGGAATATCAAAGGTACTGTTAAAATCAATATCAATATTGACATGCTCAAACATGAGATCAGATACCATGTCAGGCATTTCAAATGTCACGGTATCAGCATCAATAACCAGGGTATCAGGCTCGATGATTCCTCTGACACTTTCCATGGCAAGATTGGTGATATTGACATCAATTAGTATTGAATCCCCAAACGTAAGCGTCATCTCTTCAGTGGAAGGTAGAGCAACAGTTGAGGTATAGTGTATGCCCTGATCTACACCAGGCATGACAGAGCCAGCATCAAAGGCGAGTTTGTATTCCGACAAATCAAGAGTAGAAACTTGTGGTGTTGCCAAATTCTCCAGGCGGAAATCCATCTGAAGTGTGTCACCGCTGGTCTTGTGAATAAACTCATCTATCTGGAAATTCACATCAGCCACCACGCCAATACGATTGGTCATGGAGAGCTGAAAATCACCAGTTTCAAAGTTTGCTTCAATAAGTTTAGTAGCCTCTTCCAGGATGATTTCGTCTTCTGTTACGATTGCATCCTGGGAGAAATAACCAGTTACTTCGGCAAACTCCATATCAGAAACATCAATGTCCACAATGATGGAATCTTCGAGACCATATTGACCAAGCTCGCCAGAAGGTGTAGTTACCACAGTAGTGTAGGTAAGCACCTGACCAGCAGCAGTGGTATCGCTAAATACCAAATTGTACTCTGAGAGGTTAAAATTCAAGGTGTTAACCGTTGTGAAGGGTTCCAGAGTTAGGCTACCAGATAAGGGATTATTGTCGGCATCTTTCAATTCTGGGATAGTCAGAACGATGGTAGGGAGTCCGTCAAATCCAGGCTTGTTAATTCTATTTTCAATATCAATGTTGATACTTCCTGAGGAAATGTCTGCATTGAGTAATTTTGAATCAGAGGTGATTTCAATATCACCTGCTTCTTCGATAAGCTGAGATTCAATCTCACCGGTGATTTCGTCAAAAAATAGATCAGCACCTGCGGTCTCACCGTAGAGGGCGATGGTCACAGAAACCTGGTTAGTCTCAGCAAGGGTCACCAGATTATCTCCCGTATCTTCAGTATTAATCTGGTAGCTATAGGTGACCTGCTGTAGATCAACATCCATTACCAGGCTATATCCGGTAATATTGTTTTCATCTGTCGTGGTCAGGTTAGCTGGAATAGGAATTGTTTTGGTGAAGGCATCGTCAGAAGGATCTTCAAGAGAAGTAATCTCGATAACCAACTGTGAAGCTACGGCCATACTATTTACAATTTCAATTTTCAATGTCCCTGCACTGATCCGGGCATCTTGAATTTTGTTCGCTGATGCGGCCAATGCGATATTGCCATCTTCCGTGATTGACTGGGAAGGCACTTTGGCAGTTGCGCTACTCACCACCAAATTGGAACCAGAGATGGCGATGTTAAAGCTTGAAGCCCTCGCATTGTCATCTATTGGAACCAACGCGCCATTAGAACCATCCGAATTTCCAGTAACCAAAACCAAAATGTTAGCTGGTAAAGTAATGCCATTGAGGTCTAAACTTCTTGTGCTGCTGGTACCAGTTGGTATAGCAGCAGACCAGGAAACATTTCCTCCGGCAATATCAGTCGTGTCAGTACCCACGACCTGCTGTAACTGAATATTAATGGGTGCACCAAGGGGAATCACCATGTCGTTGTTAATAGTGATATCAAGACTTCCGCCTGAGAATACTGCGGAAGAGAAATCAGTAAAGGAAAAATCTTTGTAGACTGGTGCGAGAGGACCACCAGGAACTTCTGAATTACCATCAGGTACGCTCTCAACGCCAGGAAAAATCTCGTTTAGTTGGAAAGGATCTGTTGTATCGGCAGGTATATCTGCAAGTTCAATTGGACCCAGTGTGGATTCAACGATTTCCTCAATGGGGTCCACACCCACAGCATCAAAAGCACTGGTCTGATTGATACTTGAACCAGTCACGGTGACATCGTCAACCGATTGAGCAAAGCTTTGATTAATATCACCAAATGCAAGCTGATCACTTACTTCCTGGGAAGCCATTTCAGTGGTATCACTGTAGGCAAAAATGGTTTTTTCCCCATTGTCACCATAGAGTTGACTACTGATGTTATCCTCATCTTCAAGATCTTTCAGGTCAACACTTTCTTTGACAAGTGGGAACTCAATTTTATTTGTCCAGGTTGGCGGTTTAGCTTCTTGCTTGAGATCGCAAGAGACTACGGCAAAGATTACCATTAGGAGCAATCCAAGTTGTAGTTTTCGTGATGGTGACTTTTGAATCATGTGACCCTCGATGTTTTCGGTTCATCATCTAATATTTGTCATGAAGTGTCTGAAATATCTAGCACTTCGCCAGCGCTTTATGAGGAATATTCCCCCTCTTTAGCCATTGAATCTAAACAAGCTCGGCCTTATCAAAGTATAAAATATTACTACCTTATAGTCTAAAGGGGATGAATATTATCGTAATTATATCAAGACCCCAGCGAAAATGGTCACGTAAATATTGAAATAACAGGCATTTATCATTCATAGCATATAACTATTTCAAAATCATGATTTGAAGCAATATTGTGAGACTTATCACAGTGAAAGGGCTGACTGGCTTTGCGATTGGATGGATAAAACGATTTCCACATGGATATGAAGCGTTCGGGAGTAATTTAATATCGTCGCAATTTGGTCGGCTTAAGATGGAGAAAAACTCACTCAAGATGACAAATAAAGTTGGAAAAATTATCATCGGAACCTCTGGTTTTTCCTATCCCGACTGGAAAGGTGTGTTTTATCCCCCAGGCTTGAAGAAAGAGGATTGGTTGAAGTTTTATGCCGAGCACTATGAGTTTTGTGAGTTGAATTTCAGCTACTATCGTATGCCTCAGGTGCAACAGATGGAAAAGTTCCTTAGTTATCCTCTGAAATTTGCTGTGAAAGCCCATAAGTCAATGACCCACGATAGACTGACTGCGAAGGCTGCTCGGCAAGATTTCTTTGAGGCAGTCAAAGTACTACAGCAGGATGATCACCTTGCTGCGGTCCTGCTCCAGTTCCCATTTTCATTTGCATATACACCTGAGAATCGAAAGTATCTGCTTGAGTTGCTTGAGGACCTCGATACCTTGCCTCTTGTGGTTGAGTTCAGGCATCCCGACTGGGTTAGGAATTCGGTTTTTGAAGAATTGACAAAACACTCCTGGGGGATATCTATGTTGGATTCTCCTCAAATCTCTGGAGGTATGCCTGAATTTGATTCAGTCACATCTGATATTGCCTATTTGCGATTTCATGGCCGGAATAAGGAAAACTGGTGGCAGGGTGATAACGTGAGTCGCTATGATTACGAATATCATCAGAAGGAATTGGAAGCCTGGCTTCCAAGAATTTCCAGTATGGCACAACAGGCAAAAACATCGTATATTTCTTTTAACAATCATGCCCGGGGTCAGGCAATTAAAAATGCAAATCAGCTCAAGACCATACTGAAAAGAGCTGAACTCATATAAATAAAGGGGGAATCCCATGGCGGATTTATCACTGAATGCAGTCGTTTCTCAAAAAATTGAGGTATCACCAGGCTTAATTATTCTAAGAGTGGTCCCACAAGGTTGGGAGCTCCCGGATTATAAAGCGGGTCAATTTACTGTCCTGGGTCTACCAGGGACCTCAGCCAGACATCAATTTTCGGATGAAGAAGTACCGCTCGTGGCTCCTGAAAAACTAATTCGCCGGGCTTATTCGGTCTCCTCAGCATCGGTCAATAAGGAATATATTGAATTTTATATTACCATGGTACGTTCTGGTGCGCTGACACCGCGTATCTTTGCTTTGGAAACTGGTGATAAGATATTTCTTTCTAAAAAGTTTTCTGGTGTATTTACTTTGGAAATGACTGAACCTAGTTCAAACATAATAATGCTAGGTACTGGAACAGGTTTAGCTCCTTATATGAGCATGCTACGAGAAGATTTACCCTGTAACTCGGATCGGAAGTATATTATTGTTCATGGCGCTCGCCACAGTTGGGATCTGGGGTATCGGTCTGAACTAAATACCATCGCAAATGTGTGCTCCAATTTCACTTATATACCGGCTATTACCCGTCCCAATCTCGAGCATATTGAGTGGGGAGGAGAGAGTGGGTATATTCAAGAATTGTGGGAGCGTAAAGTAATTCAGACAAAATCAGGTCTTGAACCTACACCCGAGAATACCCACATCTTTTTGTGTGGAAATCCCAGCATGATTGACACCATGGTCGAGGTTTTGGAGCTTGAAGGATACAAAGAGCATAGCAAGAAATCTCCAGGTCAGATTCACCTCGAGCGTTACTGGTAGGTGTAGAGCTAATTGCCACAACCCTACCCGGATATTGTATACAAAAAGCCCCCATCGAAGACAGGGGCTTTTTAATTTAATGTTGAGCCAGGCGTTCTATTGTTCGATTTGGGTATAATCCAATTCTGAACCTAAAGCGCTGTGGGGGATGAGATAAACTGCCAAAGTGATCACAGCTGCAGAGATGATCCAGGCTTTTGCATTCCCGGTTTTATGCTGTCTCCAGACCGCCAGTATCCAGGCAATAAAAGCCACCGCAGTCTTATTGTCGGTGAGATCCGTTCCCCAGGGCCAACCAGTCCAGTAGGCGTCAAATGCGTACTTCTGAACGATGGGACCCAATATCATGCCACCAAGGGTTAGACAGATCGTCGTGATGATGGTATAGCGTAATGTCATGGAACTCTCAACCCAGGCTGCCATACCGGTTCTGGTAGCCAACAACATTGCAGTGAACATAAAGAGAATGTGGGGGATCAACACGGCAGCAGGGACGGCTCCCTTAAACCTTATTATAGTGGATTCATCTACCAACGAATGGGTTCTACCGTCAGCCGTTAGAAGATTTACCTCGTAGATGATTTTACCTGCAGGAGGTTGAGAAGGAAGATAGGCTTTCAGATGACCATCCACCATCATGAAGGGAGTAAGCCGCCAATCATCATGACTCTTGTAGCGTTTCCACTTCAGGGTTGCATTAAATTCAGGTTTTGAAGCTCCCAGATCAATTTCAGCATTTTCACCGGTATTTTGTGAGCGCATGAGATGATAAGTCACAGTTTTTCCATCTATGGTGACTTCGCCAGTAACCGGGTAGGTTGGACCTGTTTTTCGCTGGTAAACCACAGAAGATAGTGTAATGACAATAGCCAGGATCCAGAGTATCCAGGCTTGTTGCTTTGTGTTGTTTGACATGGAGATACCCTTAAAGTTGTACAATGAGAATTAATTTTTCATCGCCACGCATGACTTCGACAGTGACTCGGTCTCCAGGCTTTACTTCGGCCATACGACTCATATAGTCATATACATTCATGACTGAGAGACCTTCCAGAGCGATCATGACATCACCTGATTCCATACCAGCAATTGCCGCTGGACCACCAGGCACCACACCACCTAAGAGAAATCCAGTTGTTTTTGCAGCAGCAAAATCGGGGATGATCCCCATTTTTACCTTGCCACGCTTACCACCCTTGGGTGGACCTTTTGGACCAGCCTCCTGGAATGTGAAAGTTTCCTTTCTTGATCCCAAGTCAGCAATTAGATCATAGGCATAATCTGCAATGGCTTTTTCACCTGAAATATTGATGGTTTCCAAATCATCTTGAGGTGTGTGGTATTCTTCAGTAATGCCAGTAAAGAAAAACAGGACGGGGACATCTTCAACATAGAAGGCTGCATGATCGGAAGGACCATAGCCATCTGGTGTTGTGGATAATTGGAAATCACGATCGATAGCATGATCCAATAAAAAAGCTTCCATACCCAAACCAGTCCCAGTCCCACCCACAGTGAGGGATGGTTTCGAGGGATTAAGACGACCTACCATATCCAGATTAAACATTTGCTTGATATGGGATTTGTCAATTAGGGGATTTTTTGTGAAAAATTTTGAACCCAATAATCCCATTTCCTCAGCGCCAAAAGCCATAAATAAAACGCTTCTTTTAGGAGCAAGTTTGCCCAGTGCTAGTTTCTCAGCGATTTCAAGTACTGCCGCAACACCAGACGCATTGTCATCTGCGCCATTATGAATCGCTGTTGTATCTGGTCGACGAGAACCAGATCCCTTACCACCCCATCCTAAATGATCATAATGAGCTCCGACAACGATGTATTCATCGTTCAAAGCTTCATCTGTACCAGGGAGAAGGGCAATCACATTTTGAGTAGTGACTTCCTGTTGGATAATTTCAGTGGTAGCTGACAGAACAATATCCAAATCCAGGCTGGCAGGCTTTAAGTCTGCATCCAGGGTTGTCTCAAGCTCTGATATAGTTTTTGAGGATTCAGTTAGAAGCTGATCGGCTAATTCCCTTTTGATGTGCAGAACCGGGAGGGTAGCCTGGGAAAGATTGCGTTCAATTCGGAGATCTATAAGTTCGTCTTCCGCTTCGAATTTACTACCACTCACAAAGATTACGCCAGCTGCATCATGATCACGTGCTACCAATAATTTATGCCGCAATGATGAGTATTTATCGAATTTACTAGAGCGAGCTTCATTTTCTGGAGTCCCGCGCAGGATCATGACCCACCTGTCTTTGACATTCACACCTTCATAATCATCCCAATTCAGGGTGTCACTCTCAATGGTGAAACCATAGCCAACAAAACTTACTCCAGCCTCTACACTCACACTTGATGAAAACGCAGTGGGTGTATAGTTTTCTCCAGCGACTCCTTCAAGACCAGGTGCATTGAGACTATTGTTTAGACCCAGTGCAACTGAGGTAACCACCTCAAAAAATTGTTTCCCGTCTTCACCGAGTAGGGTGAGACCGATTTGGTTAAAATGATTGGCGATATAGTCTGCAGCCTGATCACCAGTGGGGGTTCCAGGCTTGCGGCCTTCAAGTTCATCTGAAGCCAGATAAGCGATATGATCGTATATTTCTTTTTCGCTGATGGAGGCTTGTTCATTCTGAATGGGAATGGCACAATGGAACAACATGAGGCTAGTAATTGATATAAGTATGAGTTTCATGGGGTTTCCTTGAGTTGAAATATTTTTTCCACGAGATGCACTGGAGGAGTATAATTCAGGCACTCCTCAATTCAACAGTTTTCATATGTAGACAAGGGCACATAAATCCAGAATTTAATGGATGGCATCATTCTATTCTTGTTCGGCAAAAAGTGCGAGATAGATTGGGTTGAATCAGGAGGAAGAACATGAGTCTATCAGTAGCAACTATTCTTGGCATCAGCCCTAAAAATCTGCAAAGAAGTGATCTGCTAAATTTTATAAATCAGAATGATCTAAAACGGATCACTTTTCACTACACGGCAGGTGATGGACGACTGAAACAACTCATTGTTCCAATCAACTCCATGAATTATGCCGAACGCATTCTGGCTGCTGGCGAAAGAGTAGATGGGTCCAGTCTGTTTAAGGGAATGGTAGGGACTTCATCTTCTGATCTTTATGTCGTACCAGTCTATGCTTCAGCATTTATCGATCCTTTTGATGACAAGGGAATTTGTTTTCTCTGTCGCTTTCTTGATAAAGATGAAAAATTAGCTGAGTTTTGTCCTGACAACATCCTGATGAAAGCTGCAGATTCTCTGAAGGCAAAACACAATTATGATCTGTGGGCTCTTGGCGAATTGGAATTTTATTTAATTGGTGACCAGGAGGATGAACTATATCCAATGCCTCCACAAGGCGGTTATCACGCTTCAGGACCATTCTCACGGTATATAGAAGTTGTCAAAGAAATGTTGGAAATCATAGCTGATATCACTTCACACGTGAAGTATGGGCATTCCGAAGTGGGGACAATTCGAAACATTGAGAGCAAGGAAGAAGTATTAAACGGCAAATATGCTGAGCAATTTGAAGTGGAGTTTTTACCTGCTCCCATTGAATGGGCGGCCGATTATCTCAGCCTGGCCAAATATGTTGTCCGTCATGTGGCAGCACAGTATGATCTGCTAGCTACTTTTGCACCTAAATTGGAAGCCGGTTTTGCAGGGACAGGTCTGCATTTTCATGTCGAGTTATTGCAAGAGAATAATAATGTTATGACCAATGCTAAAGGCGAGCTGTCTACAGTTGCTAAACAGGCCATAGGTGGGCTCTTGCGATATGCGCCGTCTCTGACTGCTTTTGGCAATACCATTGCAGCCTCACATTTACGATTGGTTCCTGGACAGGAATCACCTACCAAACTTTTCTGGAGTGATTTTAATCGTGCAGCTCTTATTAGAGTGCCCCTGGGTTGGCGTCATGGTGAAGACATGGCCTCTGTGATCAACCATCGACTTAAGGATCGTTATATTTCGCCCTTTAAACGGCAAACCATCGAGTTGCGAAGTGCAGATGGGTCAGCCTTTATTCACCTGCTGTTAGCAGGTATGACCATGGCAATTCAATACGGGCTGGATCATGGGGATATGTCTCTCAAATTGGCCAATAAGCGACGAATCCATCAAGATGAGGACATCAGCAAGGACATTCCTGAATTACCTCCCAGCTGTTATCAGTCGGCGCAGTATCTTAAGGAAGAGGCTGAACTATATACGAGTTTGATCCCCGATTATATCATTGCTCATGTTAGCAATATGCTGGAAGCCGAGGATGATGAAAAATTATTCAAAGAATTGAAAAAATTATCAGAAAAAGATAGCCAGCAAAAAACTCAGGAAGTTATGCACCGCAGCATTCATGTTGGGTAGTTTCGAATTACGAATTACGAATTACGAATTACGAATTACGAATTACGAATTACGAATTACGAATTACGAATTACGAATTATGAATTTGGTGGAGGGAAGAGGGCTGGACATAAGCCTGATGAGTGTTTGTGTTTAAGTGTAAGCTTATTGAAGGGGAAGGTCTACCAGAACGATTTCAGCATGTGAGCTTGCCGTGATGACCAGCTCATGCTCATCTTTGATATAGACTCCATCACGTTCGTTCACGATATGTCCGTTCACATCTACATTTCCTTCTGAAACAACTAGATATACATGACGCCCAGGCTCTACCATCTGGGTGAATGTATGATCCTCACTAATAACTCCTGCAAATATGGCTGCATCCTGATAAATGTGAAGTGGGTCTTGATCTTTATGGATTTCCCTGCCACTCACCAATGGAATAAGGGTATTGCTGGTTTTTTTGGGAAAAGCTCTCGCCTCCCAACGAGGGGATACATCTCTTTGCGCAGAATGTATCCAAATCTGAAAAAGAACTGTGTCCTCTAATTCTTCATTGTGTTCACTATGGAAAACACCTGTGCCTGCGGACATCACCTGGACGTCTCCTGCTGCTGTACGACCCTCACTGCCAATATTATCACGGTGGGTGATCGCGCCCTTTCGCACATAGGTAATGATTTCCATGTTATCATGGGGGTGCATGTCAAATCCAGTTCCAGCCTGAATTTCATCATCATTCCAAACCAGTAGTGGGGGATAACCCTGACGATCTGGATTGTAATACCTGGCAAAACTGAAATGGTGTCTGGCCGTTAGCCAGCCGTGTTTTGCAAGTCCAAGTGACTGGAATGGAATGACGTCAATCATTTATAAGCCTCCTCTGCTAATCCTGCTTATAATTTGATGCGAGCATCAAGGCTCCACCAGCTAGTCCAATATCCTTGAGCAGTCCACTCATGGCCATCATATCGCCACCGATCATGGCTGGTAAATGAATGGTAAGCACGAAGACAAACATCAAAGCGGCTGTCAATAAACCGGCAAGATAGGTATGCTTTTGTATCACAAAACTCACTGCTGCTGCGATAAGGGCCAGACCCATTAGGTATACCCAGAAAACGCCTCCTGGAAGCCAATTGGGAACCAAGCTAACCATATCATTGCCCATCATCATGTGCATAAGACCAAAGAGAGCAAAGGGTACAGTGAATAGGTAGCGACCTATAGAGTTAAAGTTTTTCATTTTTTTAGCCTTATTTTTTTGTGCTTTGATGAAGACCTAATTTTTTGCACACATCAGCCAGGGTTTCAATTTCTTCATTGCTCAGGCAATCAAAGGCTTGAACCATCTCACTAAGGTGACTCTTGAAAACGGGCTTGATAATCCGATGACCCAGTTCAGTAAGGCTTACAATTATGGATCGACGATCTTTTGGGTTCTTTTCTCGCACGACATAACCGTCCCTCTCAAGGTTGTCAACAACCAGAACCAGGTTAGAGGGGCTCAAGAGGATCTTCTCCCCAATGACCTTTAGTGGCATAGGACCGATATGTTCGAGGATTTCCATGACACCAAATTGTGTACCAGTGAAGCCATGGGTGTCCATGTTGGTTTTTAGGACATGCCCAACAGAAACATAGGCTCGATTGAATTTAATCCAGCAATTGAGAACGTCTTGTTCAATTGGTGTACCTTTATAATGTGTGCTCATAGCAATAATTAAATGTCAAATAAATGGATATCAAAGAGAAATATTGTCACCAATAATATTTTTTCTATGATATAGGGAAATGGGGGGAGGGAAGTTTTGAATAGGAGCAATGGATTCTATATTCCATGCTATGGCCGGAAACACATTTCCCATTGACCGTTTTGATCGAGACAGTCACGTCGTCTTTTTTACAGGAGCTGGCATCTCAGCTGAAAGTGGTATATCCACATTTCGTGATCCAGATGGTCACTGGTCAAAATATGATCCTATGAAGCTAGCCAGCCAGGCTGGTTTTCAGGAAGATCCCGAGCTGGTACTTAATTGGTATGCAGATAGACGTGAAATCATACTTCAGGCCAAACCCAATGCTGCGCATACAAGTATTAGCAATTTTCAGAAACTATTTAGACATTCCGTTGTAATAACTCAGAATGTTGATGGATTGCATGAACGGGCAGGCAACCAATCCATTTATGAGTTGCATGGGAATATTCACCGTCATAAATGCAATAGCTGTGGAAAAATTATTGATCTGGCTGGAAAAAACGTGAGAACATTGAATAGATGTGACTGTGGGGGAGCTATAAGACCTGATGTGGTCTGGTTTGGTGAATCGTTGCCCTTAGGGACTATCAATGAAGCTTTCGAGACCGCTCAAAATTGTGACCTGATGTTTAGCATTGGCACATCAGCTCAGATTTATCCGGCTGCCCAACTACCAATTGAGGCACAAAACCGAGGTGCTTTTGTGATTGAAATTAACCCAGAACCAACACCCTTTAGCCCACTTGCTGACATGAGTGTCCGCGATGATGCCGGTTCCGCCTTGCCTAAATTTTATAAGGATTTCCATGCTCAGCTCAAGTGATATCACGAAGTATTTGAAGCCCATTGTCTTGCTGATTTTTATCAGTTTGCATTCATGTGCCTACTATAACACCTTCTACAATGCCGAGGAGTATTTCGCTGAGGCCCAGAAACTTACGCGGGAAAATCAGACTGAAACTGTAAGCCGTGATGAGATTAATCTATATTCCAAGGCAATTGAAAAATCTAAAAAACTGCTCACAAAATTTCCCGAGAGCAAATATCGTGATGATGCCCAATTCATTATTGCCAAAGCCTACTATTTCAAGGGTGATTTTCTACTGGCAAAGCGCCATTTTGAAGAATTGAGTTCAGTTTACTCAAATTCTCCACACACCATTGAGGTTCCGCTATGGATTGGTAGATGTCTTATGAAGACTGGAGATCTGGAAATGGCCAGGTACGAAGCTTCAAGGGTACTGAAGGGTGATAAAGATCGTGGGCTGCAGGCTGATGCCCTGTTGCTTATGGGAGAAATAGCCGTGCTACAGGATAGTCTTGGTTTAGCAGAAAATTATCTGGAGCAGGTCATCGACCGCTCACCCGATGGATTCACCAAGGCCCAGGCGCAATTCCAAGTAGGAAAAATGCGGGAGAATGAAAAGGACTACGAAGGTGCCCTTACGGCTTATAGGACCGTTTCAAAGTATAAACCTTCTGAATCCCTCAAAGTGGAAGCCATCATCAGACAAACCAGTATGCTCAAGGCCTTGAACCGTGATGAGGATGCTGTGGAAATGATTCAAGACATGCTCGTTAGTGACAAGTTTGTTGAAATTCGAGGTCAATTGGAGGTAGAGTTGGGGAAACTATTTCTAGTTATGGGTAAAATAGATCGAGCAGAAACAAAATTGACTGGGATTGTCGAAGACTATAATCGGACTGAGGTTGCTGCTGAAGCCAGCTTTTATCTTGGCGAATTGTATCTTACAGAGCGTTTAAATTATAATGAAGCTAGGATGGCTTTTGCCAATGTAAAAACCCAATCAGCCCGATCACCTCTTGTGAATAAGGCAACCTTAAAGAATAAACAGATAGGTCGATACGAAAAAATTCAACTGGATTATCAAAACTATCACAGAGAGTTAGCAGGACTCCCTCCCCTTGAGAAAGCGAAAAAGAAAACTTCAAAAAGTAGAAGTAGTCGCAGTACGAATCAACGGGGACGCTCCCGGTCTGGAAAACCGGCCAACCAGGAACAAGCCGCCGCCAGTAGCTTTGACACCAATAAGAGAGTTGTGATTGAGACAGTAGAAGTAAGTGCTAAAGACTCTATCAGGGTAAAAGTATTAATGGATGAGAATCGATATTTACTGGCTGAGTATATGTTATTCGAATTCACCAGGGTAGATACCACGCTTGAGATCTTAGCAGATCTTGAGATGAGCACACCTGATTCTTCCCTGAAGCATCAATGTGCATATATGCAATATTATGCCATTGAGTCCATTCGAAGAGATGATGAGGGGGGACGTTATGCTCTGGAACAGATTGAAAAAAAATATCCAATTTACTATAACACGATTATAAACAAAGCTGCCGAGGCTGAAGTCGAGTCAGATCCCAACGAAGAAAGATTTCTTCAAATTGCATCTCTATTTGAATCTGGCCAACACAAAGCTGCCAGCTCAGAGTACTATTCTTTGAAAGAAGATACAACTATTTCAGCGGATATCAGGGGTAAGTCCTGTTTTAACCATGCCTGGCTAAACGATCATTTTCTCTTCGATAAAACCTCAGCCGTGGAGTCCTACGGCTATATGGTGGCTCATTTTCCAGAAGATCCTCTCGCCAAGACTGCCAGAAATCGCTTAAATGCCTTGACACAGGATCCCGTTCAGCAAAAAGAACAAGAACAACAAGAAGAACCAGATAAAGAGGTTAGGGAAGATGAGCAGGATGCAGGTCGAAAATCGAATAAGCCTAAAGATGCCAAAGAGAGTGAGATTGAAAAATAAAGTTCTCACATTTCTTGCTCTTATCGGATAATATTACCACTTGCCGAAAACATGTTGGTGTTTGGGGGGGCGCCCAATAATTTCAGCGCTCTAATATGTCATTGACAAATATTATAAAACGCGCCCCTGTAGTCATAATTGGCATCCCTGCTCTCATCGGGATCACCCTTTATACTCACGATATATTTATGGTATTCTTTACCATTGCAGGCTTACTCATTCTTAATGAAGTTTATCGTATGTCACGTCCAAATGGTACTGAGCCGAATGTCTGGGTCGGGTACCTCGTTTACCTTAGCCTTGTTGGGGATCAACTTTTGGGGGAGGGTAATAATCTAGGTGCCGTTTTAATTGTCTCTATTCTCATACTTCTGACCTGGGAAATGTTTCGGAAAAAACCTCATGTGATGGAAAACGTCGCCTCTTCCTTTTTTGCCGCGACTTTTGTTGCACTGGCCATGTCCTACTTTATTTCACTTCAACAATTGGGTTTTAATGGGCAGGGGGGACACCTCGGTGGATATGCGGTTTTGACCGTTTTCATTGGTGTCTGGACTTGTGATACCATGGCCTATTTTATAGGCTCCGCGATTGGTAAACACAAAATTTTCCCACGGGTCAGCCCAAACAAAAGTTGGGAAGGATCCATTTCTGGTTTGATTGGCTCCTTGATAGCTCTCGTGCTCATCGTACGCGCGGATTGGTTACCTGGCCTGGATTACACCGATGCCTTGATACTGGGTCTGATTACCGGTGTTGCTGGTCAACTTGGTGATTTTGCTGAATCCCTGGTAAAACGTGATGTGGGTGTTAAAGATTCGTCCAACCTGCTACCTGGACACGGCGGAGCTTGGGATCGTTTCGATTCCATATTGTTTGCTGCACCACTGAGTTACTTGTATTTAACCCTAGTTGTCGGGCTATAGATGAAAAAATCTTTTCTTATTCAATTCTCCATTCTGATCTTACTTATCATCTTTGCCAATCTCGGCTTGAGAAGCCTTGAGAGTTATGATGATGATGAACTGGGTAATGCAGGTGGAATCCGTATCGATCTGACTGGTTCTGAGACCGTATTTGAAAGCAGCCCCAAAGACATGTCTCCCCGAGAGGGAGGGACTCTTGTCCTGGCCGAATCCGCAGAGCCCGAACACTTGAACACTTATACTTCAACCTCTGCTGCTGCCACTAGAGTACTGGATTATATTTACGAAACTTTACTTGATTATGACTATGAGACCTGGCGTTTTGATCGTCCCTTGCTCGCAGAAAGTTTTACCATCAGTGAAGATGGATACACCTTTACTTTTAAAATTAGAGAAAACGTGTACTGGCATGATGGTCAGCAACTTACGGCAGACGATGTATTGTTTTCAATCAAGGCTGTACTAAATCCCTTTGTTGATTGTGCGCCCATGCGCAGCTCTTTTTCAAAGGTTGTAAGTGCCCATACTAATGGACAGTATGAATTCGTGATCAGTAGCTCCGAGACCTATTTCAGGAACCAGGAAATCCTAGGTGGATTTCATATCATTCCCAAGCATATCTGGGATCCAAGGGGTTTGCTGGATCGCTATTCAGTTGAAGACCTTTTGAACTCAACTGTTACACGTGAGGAAGCTGCTATCAAAGAGTTTGCCGACGCCTTCAATACTCACCCACAAGGTAGACCAGTTGGGGAAGACGCTGAACCCATCATTGGTTCAGGTCCATGGGTCTTTGACAAGTGGATTACCGGTGACTATATCTCCTATGCCCGGAATGACAACTATTGGAATGATGATCCTACCTATATCGAAGGCTATTCAGAGGATGGTGCCTATCTGGATAAGGTGATTGTCAAGGTTATCACCGATGCAACGGCTCGGTTGACTGCCCTCAAGGCTGGCGAAATAGATTTTATTCCCCGTATGCGCGCTGTTCAGTACTTTACCCAGACCAATACACCGGACTTTCTTGAGAAATTTCAGAAGGTCAGCTATGTAGTCCCTGCCTATAGTTATATCGGATGGAATAACGACAAACCCTATTTTAGTGATAAACGGGTACGTCAGGCTATGACCATGCTCATTGACCGGGACTCCTATAATAAATACGTAGCCTATGGGCTGGGCATCCCAACCATCGGACCATTCTATATTTATGGCGAACAGTACAATCACAATATTGAGCGGTGGCCCTACGATCCTATTAGAGCGGTTGAGCTCATTGAGGAAGCTGGCTGGATTGATCATGATGGAGATGGTATTCGTGATAAGGATGGCGTCCCCTTTAATTTTACTTTCTCTGTATCAGCAGGTTCTACCAGTTCAAAGTATATGGCTCTCATGCTGAAAGAAGATTTGCGTAAAGTCGGTATCGTTGTGAATATCAGGCAGTTAGAGTGGTCGGTTTATGTAGAAAACCTGCGAGATCGACAGTTTGATGTTGTCTCACTCCTATGGATCGGCGGTCTGGAATCTGATCCCTATCAGATTTGGCATTCCGACAATATTGGAGATCGAGGATCCAATTATATGGGGTTCCGTCATGCTGAAGCTGATTCTCTTATAGAAACGGCCAGGTTTGAGATGGACAAGGAAAAGAGAAATGCCATGTATTTCCGTTTACAGGAAATATTTCATGAGGAGCAGCCATATACATTCATGTTTTATCAGCGTGACCCTGGTGCCTATTTGAAAGAGTTTCATGGCGTGAAATGGATTCCTATCCGCCCTGGCTATAAGTTGTATAGCTGGTGGCGCAATACCTCCATGGCAGGAGAGTCCTCATAATGTGGCGCTATTTCCTAAAACGTATCCTGTTGATTTTTCCAACCCTGTTTGGGATTTCCATCATCACGTTTATCATTATCAAGCTTGCACCTGGCGATCCCACTGCCTTTAAGATGGGGAATCAACAGTCGGGTATGTCCTCAGATCAAAATCTAGCCAAGCAAGTCATTGAGCAAACCCGGGAAATCTATGGCTTAGATAAACCACTATTGCTCAACTTTGTCATTTTTAATGTTGAGGATAATTGGGAAGCTGTCCAAGACTATCTTGCTGAAGGACAGGAACTTAGCGGCAGGGCCTATGATGATATTGTAGAGCCCCTGAAGCAGGCAGACGAAGTTGCAGTGCCCTATTTAGTTGGGTTGTTAGAATCCGATGATCTCACTGCAGATGAGACCACAGTAGTACTTGAAATCCTGACCATCAAGCAAAAGCTGAGTATTAGTGCTGAGATGAGCCTGGACAAGCAATTGGAATACATTCAGAACTGGTGGTATGGCGGCACAGACTCCACTGGTGTGGTTCGGAATGCTGCCAAGGACACATATCAATTCACCGGAATTCAAAAATTTAAAAAGATCTTCACCGAAGCCCAATACCCACGATGGTTGGTGAATATGATGACTCTTGATTTTGGTACATCCATCAAGGACAATAGGCCAGTTTGGGATCACATCAAAGAAAGTGTGCCTGTATCTCTTATTTTCACACTCACTTCATTTATTCTGGCATATCTGATTGCCATACCACTGGGTATATATTCAGCAACGCATCAATATTCCACAGGGGATAAGGTCACCACGGTCATTCTCTTTATTCTATATTCTCTCCCAAACTTTTGGGTAGCTACTATGGCCATTGTCTTTTTCGGGGGTGGTGACTTCTGGGATGTCTTTCCAGTAACAGGGCTACATAGCCTTGGGGCAGAGGACATGAGCACCTGGGAATACCTACTTGATTTGGGACACCATGTTGCCCTACCTCTGATTATCTGGACCTATGGCTCATTCTCAGCACTCTCACGTTATATGCGTGGATCTATGTTGGAAGTGATTCGTCAGGACTATATCAGAACAGCACGGGCCAAGGGTCTCAGTGAGCGTGCAGTGACTTACAAGCATGCTTTGAGAAACTCCCTGATTCCCATTATCACAATGTTGGCTAATCTGTTGCCTCTAGCTATCTCAGGTTCAATTATCATCGAATCGATTTTTTCTATCCCGGGGATGGGACAATTGAGTTTTAATGCTGTATTGTTCAGGGATTATCCCATTATCATGGCTGTTACGACCATAAGTGCTATGCTTACCCTGTCAGGGATATTGCTTTCAGATTTACTGTACGCCATCGTCGACCCACGAATTACCTTTGAGGAGAAGCGCTAATGTCAGAGATGGCACCAGCACGCACCTATTCGCAGATCGTCGGCTCTCAGTTCCGTAAGAACAAGCTGGCGGTAATCTCCCTACATATCATATATATACTGCTCTTCGTCTTTATTTTTGCTGATTTTCTGGCCAATGACAAACCAATCGTGATGAGATATCAAGGCAGCACATACTTTCCTGTATTCAGGGAATATGGGGTAAAATGGTTTGGGTTGAATTGGCAGGATGCCTTTAAAAGTCAGCAATTCAAGATTTTAGAGGATAAGTATGAAGAAGGGGACTGGGCCATTTATCCAGTAATTCCCTATTCCTCCACTGAGTATAATCTGCAGGTGAAGCTCCAGCCACCCAGCCGAGCACATATTTTTGGAACTGATGAATTAGGTCGAGATGTATTGTCTCAGATGATTCATGGGGCCCGGGTAAGTTTATTGGTGGGATTTGTTGCTGTAGCCATCTATGTGTTTATTGGGGTCATTCTGGGAGCGCTGGCAGGATTCTATGGCGGCCTCATCGATATTATCATCCAGAGAATGATTGAAATAATGATTACCTTTCCTCGGATGTTTCTTATCATTACCATTGTTGCAGTGATGGAGACCCAGTCCATTATCAATATCATGATTATTTTAGGATTGACTGGCTGGACGGGGGTCGCTCGTTTCACTCGGGGTGAATTTTTGAAAGTTAAGAATGAAGATTATGTGGTCGCTGCTAAAGCACTGGGCTACAGGGACTTTCGCACTATTTTCAGACACGTGTTGCCCAATACGTTGACACCTGTGCTCGTTACTGCAACTTTTGGTGTGGCAGCTGCAATCCTGATTGAGTCCGGGCTCAGTTTTCTTGGTTTTGGTGCACCTCCAGAACAGGCAACCTGGGGATCATTACTCAGTAGTGCCAGGGATACATTACCTACCGGTTGGTGGTTGACCACATTTCCGGGTCTGGCAATTTTTATTACCGTGACGGTGTACAATCTTGTGGGTGAGGGTTTACGAGATGCATTGGATCCTCGTCTGAAGCAATAAATCGCTCCATAATCGGAGTTTACAAATCTTAAATGAAGGACCGAAATAGTGGCTGGTAACAAACTTAAAACTATTCTGGCAACAGATTGTGGTTCAACCACAACCAAAGCTATCCTGATCGAATTGACCGATCAGGGGTATCGCTTGAAAACAAGAGGAGAAGCTCCTACAACTGTGGAAGCCCCTTTTGAAGACGTTACCAAGGGTGTGCTCAATGCTATTATGGAAGTTGAAGAGCTTTCAGGCTTGAAGATACTGGATGGTGATCAGATAATTCACCCGATGAAAGACGACAACACTGGTGTAGACGTTTATGTGTCCACATCATCTGCTGGTGGCGGATTGCAAATGATGGTCGCCGGTGTGGTGAAGGCGATGACTGGAGAGAGTGCTGAACGAGCCGCATTGGGCGCAGGCTCCATTGTAATGGATGTGCTGGCCTCAAATGATGGTAGACTTCCTCATCAAAAAATTGAACGTATTCGTCAGCTTCGTCCAGATATGATCTTGCTGTCAGGTGGAATCGATGGCGGAACTGTTTCCCACGTTGTTGAATTAGCTGAAATCCTGGCTGCTGCCAATCCCAAGCCTCGTCTTGGACAGAATTATAAGCTTCCTGTTATCTATGCTGGTAACAATAAAGCTCAGGATAACATTGCTGAAACTTTGGGTGAGATTACTGATTTAGATTTGATTGAAAATATCCGACCTGTTTTAGAGGTTGAAAATCTGGGACCAGCTCGAGATAAGATCCATGATCTATTTATGGAGCACGTCATGGCACAGGCACCTGGGTATAAGAAATTAATGTCCTGGACAGATGCACCCATTATGCCTACACCAGGAGCTGTTGGCTCCCTGATTGAGATGGTTGCCCGCCAGGAAAATATCTCTGTTGTTGGTGTTGATATTGGTGGTGCGACTACAGATATTTTCTCAGTTTTTCAGGGACAATTCAATCGTACGGTAAGTGCGAATCTGGGAATGAGCTACTCAGTCTGCAATGTTTTGGCTGAAGCTACTCTGGAGAATGTCTTACGTTGGGTCCCCATCGATATTGATGAAGGGACACTTACCAATCGGATTGGTAACAAGATGATCCGACCGACCACCGTTCCTCAATCCCTGGAAGAATTAATCATTGAACAGGCCATTGCCCGTGAGGCATTAAGGCTATCTTTTATACAGCATAAATCATTTGCTGTAAGCCTGAAAGGTGTTCAATCACAACGAACTATTTCAGATGCCTTTGATCAATCTGGTTCAGGTGAGACACTGGTTGATATGATGGAGTTGGATTTGCTGGTTGGATCTGGTGGTGTGCTATCCCACGCCCCTCGGAGAGAGCAGGCTATGCGTATGATGATAGATGCCTTTGTCCCTGAGGGAATTACGCAACTGGCTGTTGATTCAATTTTTATGATGCCACAATTGGGTGTCATGGCCAATATCGAACAAGCTGATATGGCTGAGGATGCGCGCAAGGCCGCAGTAGAAGTATTTGAGAAGGATTGTTTGATCCGTCTGGGTACATGTATTGCTCCAGTTGGAAAACCTGCCAAATCTGGCACCGTAATTCTGACCGCAGAATTTGACCTTCCTGGTGAAGGCAAACAGGTAATCGAGTTGAAACAGGGTGAAATCATCGTGATTCCTGCTCCATATGAGCCTATTAGTGCCAAATTGACACCTTCAAAAACCATGTCCATTGGTAAAGACAAAGGTGAGTCTCATCAGACAGATATCTATGGCGGCACCGTCGGGTTAATTTTTGATGGTCGCGGACGACCCTTTGAACTCAGCACCGAGAAATCAAAACGAATTGAAAATCTGAATAAGTGGTCCAAGGCAACCAATGAATATCCGGACACTGAATTACTGGGAGGAGCATAGATCATGGCCCATTCGTATACTCCCGGACTAAAAGTCCTACACGAAACCAAAGTTAGAAAAGATAGAATTTTACCCCTTAAGGGGGATGTGGTGGTTGAAGCCAAAGCTTCTGTTACCCCGGATGATATTGTTGCGCGCACGCATCTGCCAGGTAATGTGCAGATGATGAATGTGGGAAATTTATTAAACATAGATCCTACAGATGTGGAAGCAGTGATGCAAAAGCCAATTGGCTCAGAATTCGCGAAAGGTGAGCTTATTGCTGAAACCAAAGGACTTTTTGGATTTTTTAAATCCAATGTGATGGCTCCCATCGACTGTACTTTGGAATCCATTTCCTCAATTACAGGACAAGTGGTCCTTCGGGATGCACCTATACCTGTTGAGGTGGATGCCTACATTCGCGGAGTTGTAGCTGAAGTTGTACCAGAAGAGGGTGTAATCATTGAAACAGAAGCGGTCTTTATCCAGGGTATTTTTGGAATTGGCGGTGAGAGCAGGGGAGAGCTTGTTGTAGTGACTGATGGTCGCGAGGATGAACTTACTGCAGATTTGATTAAACCTGAACATGCTGGGAAAGTACTGGTAGGTGGATCATTTATCAGTTTGCCCGCCTATAAAAAAGCTCTCAGCATGAAGGTTGCTGGTGTGGTAGTTGGTGGCTTCAATTATTTTGATCTGGAAGAGATTCTGGGTTACACACTGGGTGTGGCTATTACTGGCTCTGAGGATCTGGTTACTTCATTAGTACTCACAGAAGGTTATGGTGAGATTCGAATGGGATCCAGAACTTTTGATCTACTCAAGCGACATCATGGAAAATTCACATCTATCAACGGTGCTACCCAGATTCGAGCTGGTGTTATTCGTCCTGAAATTGTTATTCCATTGAATCCAGATGACATCAAAGGTGATGTGCACGCCATTCAAATCAACGAGGGTATACAGGCTGGAAGCCTGGTCCGTGTTATTCGTGCACCCTACTTTGGTAGAATTGGAACCGTAGTTTCATTACCACCTGAATTACAGAAGATGGAATCTGAAACCATGGTACGAGTCGCTGAAATTAAGATCGATGATCAAGTTATGGTCATACCACGTGCTAATCTGGAGATGGTCGAAACTGATTAAGACGAAGGAAGTGCCCAGCGAAACCACACAGTCAGCTGAAGACCTGGCATTCATTGAGCGCATTGCTAAACGAATATATGATACTGGTTTTATAACACCTGCAGTCTTTGCACTGGAAATGGTTAAACCTTTAGCTTTGTTAGGTAGCCATACCATGATATTTTTTGGACCGATAGTCAGCGCATTTATCAAAGCCGATGGGTATTATAAAGCTGCCGAGTTGTTTGAAGAACCGAGTAATGTAGAATTATTGATCTCAAGACTTGAACAACTGGAACAAGAGCATAAAAAACAAACAAACGGAGAAGCACAGTGAAAGATAAACAATTCTGGTCTGTTGCCGGCATCATCTTCGTCCTATTCATGATTTACTGGGTTGCAGGACATCCATATTTTGTCTCTGAACGTAGTGTCATGTTTTGGTCAATCCTTATTGTCGGAGGCGTGTTGATCTATTCGACCCGCATGGCAAAACGAGGTGAGAAGATTTTCCTGCGTACTATCCCCGGTCTTAAAGCCGTGGAAGAAGCTGTTGGGCGTTCCACCGAAATGGGGAAACCTGTACTCTATGTTCCAGGAATTATGGATATGGATCAAGTTGAAACTGTGGCAGGAGTTGTTGTACTCGGTCATGTAGCCAAGATGACAGCGCGCTATGAAACCAGTCTGAATGTCCCTGTTTCTCGAGCTATTGTTATGAAAGCTGCACGAGAATCTTGCCGTGAATCCTATCTATTAGAAGGTCGCCCAGACCTCTTTCACAATGACATGGTTCACTATCTCACCGATGATCAGTTTGCCTACGCTGCTGGTGTGAACGGAATCATGCTGCGCGAAGAACCGGCGGCTTGTCTGTATATGGGTAAATTTTATGCTGAATCCTTGTTATTGGCTGAAACGGGTAACTCCATTGGAGCCATCCAGATAGCTGGGACTGCCTCACCATCACAGATTCCATTCTTTGTAACCGCTTGTGATTATACACTGATTGGTGAAGAGTTTTTTGCAGCCAGTGCTTATCTATCACAGGAACCAGAGTTGATCGGTGGAGTCAAAGGGCAGGATACTCTGAAGATAATGGCTGTCGCCGTAATGCTTCTTGCCACTCTTTTTAACTTTTTTCATGATCTGAACATGATCTCCTGGGATGTCCTGGGATTTCTGACAGTGCAATAGGAGGTTATCCATGTTCATGAAAAGACAATTACCAATTGCTATTGCTGCAATTATTGGTTTTCTAACACTCTTTGGCTGGTTCGTTGATGAACCAAATATCAAATCATTCGTGGATGATGATGCGACGCAATGGTTTGACATTCTAGCCAGTTTCGCAATATTTTTAGGTGCATTGAACCTCTTGAAATTGCAAGCTTTGAAGATAATAAAAAAACAAAAGGGTTGGCCTTATGCAGCCCTGGCAATCGTCGGATTTACATTTTCATTCACAGCAGGCTTTATCTTGCTGGGATCATACAACGTTGAGATCAGTCAATACGATGATCCAGCCAAGGTGGCCACCGTATTGGCCAGTGAAATCAATCTTGATGAAAAAAGCGCTGAAAACATTCTAATAGCTATGCCTGAAGGGGATACCTACACCATTGATACGCCCTATTTCACAAAAAGTGGAGCTGACGATGTAGTTGAAAAGATCAACGCTGCTGGCGGAACTGCGAACATGCGGGCTACAGAATGGGGATCTCATATTTCCACACGAGGCTCACTGTTTAACTGGATGTTCAGATTTATTTTTACGCCACTTTCTGCAACTATGTTCGCGCTGCTGGCTTTCTTTGTGGCCTCGGCATCTTACCGAGCCTTCAAGATTCGCAATTTTGAAGCCACACTTCTCCTCATTTCAGGAATTATTATCATGCTAGGGCGTGTGCCTATAGGTGGCAACATTTCTTCCTGGTTCATTATGTACATTATCGTACTCAGCCTATCAGCAGGTGTCAATACCTGGTTCAAGAATCGCAAATATACACTTGCCAGTGTGATTGGTGGGATCCTTATCGTGACGATTGCCGGAATGATTACGGGGTGGCCTGTGGATCAACCAGCTATCTTTTATCTTCCAGTGCTTCAGGATTGGATTTATAACGTGCCCAATGTAGCAGGCGCCCGTGCCATCATGATTGGTATTGGTCTTGGAATATTCGCAACTTCAATACGCTATATCCTGGGTATTGAAAAATCATATATCGGAGAATGATCATGGAAAAATTCTTAGATTTTATCGTTCGTGCCGGTAGCCTTGATAGACGCTATATCTTTGTGGTGATTGCCCTGGTGGTAATGTTACCTCTTTTCTTCCCACTGAATCTACCTATTCGACCAACGGTATCCTCTCAAACTATTTATGATACGGTTGAGAAGTTGGAATCAGGAGACAAGGCACTCGTATCATTTGAATATGGTCCTAGCACTAAACCTGAAATTCATCCCATGGCAATTGCCTTGCTCAGACACCTATTTGAGAAGGATGTGAAAGTTTACATCACCTGTCTGTGGCCAGATGGTCAATTCATGGCCATGGAAGCAATACAGCAAGTGGCAGTAAATCAGTACCAAAAAGTTTATGGTGAAGACTATGTACTTTTGGGTTTTCGCCCTGGGAATGAGGCTGTTATCAAAGGTCTCGTTAGTAATTTTCGGAAAGTCTATACTGTAGATGCTCAAGGAAATTTTCTTGATGACATTCCCATGATGAATGGAATTAACAAGGTTGCTGATTTTGACTACCTCTTTTCTGCTTCTGCAGGTTATCCAGGAACGGTGGAGTGGGTACAGTATGCTGCGGATCCAACTGGAGTTACCATGGGAACCGGGACGACTTCAATTCAAGTGAATGAAGTTATGCCTTATGTCCAGGCTGGTCAAATCAAAGGAATTCTAGGTGGGATGCCTGGAGCTGCAGAGTATGAAAAGCTCATTGGACAGCCAGGGATTGGAACCAGTGGTATGGATGCACAATCCGTTGCGCACATTGTCATCGTTGGGTTCATCATTTTCGGAAACATCTCGTTCTTTGTTGAACGCAGACGTTCCAAGAAATATTAGGAGGTTGAATAATGAACGGTTCTGAAATTTTTGGAGCGTGGGTCGCTGTTTTTCTGACCCTGGGCATATTCTCCTACTTATATAAAGATAATCCCTTTTACAAAATAGCTGAACATGTATTTGTAGGTGTTTCTGCAGGTTACTGGATGTCCATGTTTTTCTGGACACAGATCCAACCAAATCTGTTCGGCCGACTTTGGCCAGTGCCTGAAGGCGCCATTTCTGGTTTTTTCATGCGCACCTGGTACGGTATTTATAATTTTTTTGGCGTCCTTTTACCAAGCGTATTTCCAGATGGAGGTATCGATAAGGGACACGGGACCCATCCGCACTTCATTTATATCATCCCTTTTATTTTAGGAGTGATGATGCTTTTGAGTGTGGTCTCTAAATGGAGCTGGTTTGCCCGATTAGGTATTGCCTATACTGTTGGAATGGCTGCGGGTCTTAGAGCTTATGCATTTTTAAATTCAAATGTACTGGTCCAGCTAAAGGGATCTGCGGTTTCATTCGTTGGATTGGACTGGTTCAGTCTTACAGATGCCAGTATTATCAACAACGTGATCATTTTGATAGGTACAATCACGGGTTTGCTATATTTCTACTTCTCAAAGGAGCATAAAGGCACTTTTGGGAAAGTAACCCGAGTTGGAATTTATTTTCTCATGATCAGCTTTGGAGCTTCATTTGGTTTTGCTGTCATGGGCCGTATCTCACTCTTGATTGGTCGATTTACAGATCTCATTACCTATGGTAGCTCAACTTATAACTATGCGTCACTCTGGGTACTTCTGCTGATGATTGGCTTGTTGGCCGTATGGACCTTTAAAGGTGATAAGAAGGTGGCAAGCTAAGCCACGAGCAATTTTAAACGTTTTTGTAGGGAGAAAAGGCTGATATGGCCGTTTCAATTACGCTGAGAAATATCATCAAGAAATATGATGAGAAGGCAGCATTAAATAATGTAACCCTGGGTGTTGAAAAAGGGCATATCCATGCTCTGATAGGGACAACAGGTTCAGGCAAGTCGACCTTGCTGAGAGTGATAGCAACTTTGTGTGCCCCAACACTTGGCTCAGGCTATATCAACGGTCTCAATCTGGGGGCCAGACAGAATCAAATTCGCCACCAGATTGGCTATATGTCTCAGGACAGCCGTTTTGAACAATCAATGACTTTGATGGAGAACCTGACGCTGCACGGTAAATTGCATGGAATCGCTCAGGCAGATCTGATAAATCGCATCTCTGGATTTGTCCGGCGTTTTGAAGTGTCTGATAGTCTGCATGCTTTCCCCAGAGAAGTGAGCTATGGTACCCGCAGGAAAATGGAGTTTATACGCGCAGTATTGCACAATCCATCTATTCTCTTGCTTGATGAACCGACAGCTTCACTTGATCAAAGTTGTAAGGAACTCATGGAAGCCTTTCTCCGTGAACAAAAGCTAAGATTCACCACTGTCATGGTTTCCAGTAACATTGATCAGGTTGAGCGGATTGCCGATAGAATCTCCATTCTCGATGATGGCCGTCTGGTAGCTGATGGAACCCTGAAAGAGTTAAAAGAGACAGAACGGGAAAACCGTATTCTAGACCTCATTTTGTCAGAAACACATGAAAGGGATTTTAATATCCTCGATGCATCGCCCCATGTGGTCTCCTATACAGTACAGGGGAATCACTATGAAATAATTACAGAAGTAGATATCCCACCGGAGAAAATTACTGCCCTCTTTCACGAGAGAGTTGTCGAGGCCACACCTCGCTTACCTGCACTGTCCGATATATTCAAACGGATGATCAGGGTGGAGGCTCTGCATGAATAATGTATTAGCAGCTCTCTGGCACCGCGAATTGACCATTTATAAGCGACAATTCACAACCATGGGTCTCATGCCTGTACTCACAGGATTGATCTTCTTTTTTATGTTTTTTCTGCCATACAAATCACTCTTGCCAAAAGCAGAGATGGTGGTTGTCATGCCAGCTCTGGTTCTTGATTCGCTACTTTTGACACTTTTGATCACGATATATGAAACGACAGCACGCTTTTATTGGGAGACCCAGAGAAGCAATGGCATGGCCAGTCTGTATGAGATGGGTCGTTTTCATCGACAACCCTCATTTTTTATTGCTCAGGGGATTATAAGTCTCACAAAAGGATTCACACATCTCGCAGTGGTTTGGGCTATCCTGGCCTTTGTTACAGAGATGTCTTTTTCAGCTATAAATTTTCAGGCAAGTATTGTTTTCATTCTTCTGGGTGCACTCCAAATTGTGGCCTTAAGTAAGATAATTGGTCTGCTTGCAAAGCATGTTGACAGCCTCAGTAAGCTGCTTTACATCGGGCTTCTTCCCATCATGATGATTAGTGGATTGTTCCTTACCAAAGGGGCACCCATGGACAAATTCGCCGAAATCGCCTTCTACTTGCCTCCATACAATTGGATGGCCGGTCTTGATATTGCCTTCCTCAATGGATTGATAGATTATGGTTTTTTACTTGTCTGTTTAATTGAGACAGCCTTCCTCATATGGCTTTCAGCAACGTTTTTCCACCTGGATGGAGATAGTTGAAAATCTATCTGGCTGGGGCAATTGAAGCTGCTCCTGATGATGGAAAGACCTGGCGTGCTGAGATCGCACAATTTCTTGATAGTGAATTCAGTATCGATGTGTTTGACCCCTCTCAACACGAGCAGGATTTTCTGACTCCTGAAGAGAAAGATAACTTTAGACAGTGGAAAAGTGTTGATACTAAACGATTTAGGCCTGTTATCAAAAAAATTATTGATCGAGATTTAGCTCAACTCCTGGGAAAATGTGATGCTGTAATCTGCTTGTGGGATGAGCACGTAATCCATGGAGGTGGGACTCACGGCGAGCTCACGCTGGCTTATGAGCACAAGATGCCAGTTTATCTCGTGCTGGGTATGCCGCTGGAAAAAGTATCATCCTGGATCGTTGGATGCACAACCGAAATATTTTCAAATTTTGAAGAAATGAAGCAGTTCCTGCTCGAAAAGGGATTCAATAATAATATTGAATAACTGCTTGACTTTCAAAAAAGACCCCTTACCTTTTTGACGTTATCCTAAGGTGGGTAAGGGTTTTAGCCCACTTGAGCCAATCCGCTGAGGTGCTGCTCAAGTCAACTGAAACGAAATAAATCAAAAATACAAAAACAAGGAGGAAACATTATGAACAAAGCTGAATTGATTGCAAAGATTGCCGATGATGCAGGGATCTCTAAAGTACAGGCTGAAAAAGCACTTGGTGCATTTACAGGCGCTGTTACAGATTCATTAAAATCCGGCAACAAAATTGCTTTAGTTGGCTTCGGAACTTTCGATGTATCAGCTCGTGCAGCTAGAGTTGCTCGTAACCCTCGTACAGGTGAACCGATCAATGTTCCTGCAATGAACGTTCCTCGTTTTAAAGCTGGTAAAGGTTTGAAAGACTCCGTCAACTAGAACTCTTTGCTATACATCAATTAGGAAAAGGGCGTGTTTATTCACGCCCTTTTTTGATTGGGAGAATCATCTTATGGAAGCCATCTGTCAAGTTTCTCTTGAAGCCATTACTCAAAACTATACCTATTTCCAAAAACGAGTACATCCAGCACAGGTCATCCCTGTCGTAAAGGCGAACGCCTATGGGCATGGAGCAACTGAGATCACACAGCATCTCCATACCAAATTAGGCGTGGAAACTTTTGCTGTTGCCACAATCGAAGAGGCCCAGGAGCTAGCCGCTTTATTCCCTGAAATATCTATCTTAATTTTTAGTAGAGTATTTCCCTCAGAGCTTCACTCTGTACCAGAAAATGCCATTCTCACAGTAGGATCCATGGAAGATGCACAGGCCTTGTTAAACAGTGATGTGCCTAGGATAAGAGTTCATCTAAACATAAACACCGGGATGAACAGAATAGGTCTCTCTTCTCAAGAGGCCATAGAGCTCATATCCTCAAAAGATTCCCATCTGCAGATTGAAGGTGTCTATAGCCACTTCTCATCTTCCGATACGGTCTCAGAAATTGCATACACCAATCAAAACCGTGAGTTTCATGCCATAGCAGAAAAATTACTCACCATCGGATTTCAGGGAATGATTCATATAGCCAATAGTGCCGCTGGGTTACATGAGCAACAGAACCCATATGACGCCATTCGTCTTGGTATTGGATTATATGGTTATGATACAACTCCTGATGGCGAGCATCAAGGCAGTCTGAAACCTGCAATGACCATAAAGGCACCCCTCATTCGGGTCGCTCGGATTCAAGCCAGCGAATCGGTGAGCTATGCTGAAAAATGGCAAACATCAATTGATACAAATATTGGAACGCTTCGCATTGGATATGCCGACGGTTACGTCCGAGCATTGACCAATAGGGGAGTCGTTTCACACCATGGCAAGATGTATCCAGTGGTTGGTACAGTGACCATGGATCATATTATGATTGACCTGGGAAATGATGAGCCACAGACCGGCGACATGTTTGATGTGATGGGTGGCGAATTTCCCGAAGTTCAGGTCAATACCATTTCTAAAATTCTAGCGACAATACCTTATGAAATTTGTTGTGCGATTTCGCCTCGAGTGAAACGACAATATTAGACATATTTAGATCTAAACGCAGCTGTTATATTTCCTCCCGCAGATGCATGACTTCATCATTTAATTCCTGTGGAAACAAGTAATTCAACCAAGTGAATCTACAAATCAATTGGTTTTCCAAAAATAATTAACCTGTTTGTTCACATATTTTACTAATTCGCTCCATCTGTCATAAAAAATGGTTGAATTTGCTGAAATATTTCTTAACTCCATGCCAGCATCAAGGTGAAGAAATGCCCGACTTTGATGGTCTTTTTATTATGCCTTCTGTCCAAGAATGCAAAAGGAGTTTAGCGTGAATATTTTAGTGATTAGTGGAGAGCAAACCCACGAGCTCGTCGACTACGGAAAGACCTTTTCAGATTCCCGAATCGATATCGCTAACTCAGCAGATTTAACATCCAAATCATTAAGTGAAAAACTACTTAGCTTCGAAGGAGAGATGCTCCTTCTCATAGATGCACGTAGCGAAAATATTGAATTCAAAAAATCTGCAGCTGAATTGTATAAACTGGTAGCAGAAACATCAGATGATTGGTCACTCATTTATGCAGACTATGAAGTTGATGATAATGGGCAGCTTAGTGATGAACACTTATTAGACCACCATATCGGTCGTGTCCGCGACAATACAGATTATGGCAAAGCCTGGATACTCAATCTTGAAAAACTGAAGGAAGTCCTTCCACTGGCTGATTCTACCAAACAGCATTTCTTTTATGAATTAAGACTGCGCCTCAGCGAAGTCGGAGAATTGGTGCACATTGCTAATCGCTATGCTGGTGCGCCCTACCGAATCAACAAGGCTGTCGGGGAGCAGAACGTTTTTGATTATCTCCTGGCTAGCAAAGATTCACAACTAGAGCTAGAACAGATTGTTACTGATCATCTAAAAAGAATTGGATCGTATCTCGCACCAGGGGCCAACTATTCTCCTGTCCCATACGCTAAAAAGCAATACGATTTAACTGCCAGCGTTATTATACCAGTAAACAATCGTCCTGAGTTTATTGGTGCAGCTATCGAATCAATCCTGGCGCAAACAATACAGGATATTGAAGTCATCGTCGTAGTGAATGGTGGTGAGACAGATCCTACAGTTCCTGCAGTTCAGGAATATCTAGTTGGCGGAAGCAAATATGATGCTTCAAAACCTAGCGTTCAACTGGTTGTTCTTGATATTAATAATATCGGACTTTGTTTGAATGCAGGCTTGAGACGGGCAAAAGGAAAATTTTACGTTCAATTGGACTCTGATGATCAACTTATCGAAGATGCGGTTGAAAAAGTTACCCAGGTCTACGAATCAGATGATACCATTGCCATGGTAATCGGTTCTTATGAAGTCTGGGAGAAAGATTCAGATTCTGGTGAGATCACCCGTATGGATTCCATTCCAGTAGTGACTCATGATGAATGGACTGAAGAAAATGGTCGCAATAATTTATTACGAATCAATGGGGCTGGCGCGCCACGCTCATTCTACATTGAGGCTGCCAGGGACATTGGTTTCCTTGATATGAATACTTCGGCCTATGCCAGAAATTATGGTGAGGACTATGATTTTGTATCCCGTATGAGCGAACACCATCGCATTGGTCGCGTTTGGGATCCAATCTATAAAGTTATCAGACACGGTGGAGGCACTGATCACAATATTGATCGTGCGACCGTAGACCGGAATGACAATGCTAAAGATGAAATGCGTCGTGAAGCCATCTACAGACGTCAAATTATAAACGAGGTTGCAAATGGATGAAATTGTTCTAATTGGAATTGACGGAGGGGCTTCAAAAGTCCTGGTTCATAAAGTTGATATCCTGATTAACCCTATGCGCTTTGTAGCATTGAAACCATTTATTGAAGTGGCTTACAGCACGTCTGAATCATACAACCACAAATTCAAGCCCATTGTCTTGTCTCGTCAGCTTAAAGAGCATAATGGTGGTACCGTCGAACAAACTAAATCTGAGGCTGCTCAGGAAACTGCGTTTTTAGATAGTTTCACCAAAGCCATCCGCACCATTCTTGGAGACAGTGTCTCTCAGGATGTTATTGTGGGTATTGGACTACCCGGATTAAAGACAAAAAATGGGCGAGGTATTTCGGCCATGGCCAATGGTCCACGCATGCCAAAATTTTTGAATAAACTTGAGAAAAACCTGAAAAAAGAAGGTTATACCACACTTAATCCTATCCAGGTAATCGGGAGTGATGCAGATTATTGTGGGCTTGGAGAACAGTGGGGCGATGCCGGTGGAATGCGCGGCGTTAAATCTGCTTACTATTTTGGAGTAGGGACGGGTATTGCCGATGCCATGTTGTTAGATAGCAAAAACGTTCCCTTCGATGCCTGTAAATCCTGGATTGCAAAAACCTGGGAGATGATGGCAAACGAAGAAGAGAGCTATGAGAACTTGCTCTCCGCCAAAGGTATTCAATCTCGTTATGCGGCACTCACAGAAACCACAGTTGAAGAATTGGATCAGGCTGAGATCTTTCCTTGGCAGATCTACGAACGAGCCCTTATTGGTGAAGAAGCTGCCGTTGAGATCGTTGGGAGTACCGCTCAAGCTTTGTCAGACTTATTGTTCCATCGAATACAGACCCTCGCTCTAGGTGCACCTGAAACCTTTCTCAGAGATGCCAGCCGAACTCTGGAAGTCGAACATGAGCATGTCGGTGGTGTGTTTGAGCGAATTGTCATCGGACAACGTCTTGGTGATATCTGGGAGTTTAAGAAATTTACACCCCTGTTACTTGATCCGGTGAATGAAAAATTAGGTCGCATGATTCATTCCTCAAGTCTACCTGCTGAAGTGAAGTCTCAATATTTGACCAAAACCAACCGTCTGAGGGATGACTTGATTATTCATTCTGAATTGAGACATGCCCCTGCCTTAGGAGCTGCCGTCGATGCCTATCTCGAGTGGATTGAACAGTGAGATAATCCGTGTAGGAATTGTTCTACCTGAAGATAAAATCCAGGAAATAAACATATCCTGGTCTCCCAAGCTTGACCTCGAATCAAATGTTCCAGACTTAAAAACAGTTCACAATATTTCTCTCATTGTTGAGGGTGACCATATTGCCCTTAAGAATCTTCCAAATATTAAATCCCAAACCTCAATAACCATCTCATGCCCGGATCAGGTTGAGTCTCTTTCCACAAAGTATGGATTTCATATTGATTCTGTGGTAGCAGGACGTGGTTTTCATTGGGAAAAAAGGATTGAAGTGGATTTGCCGGGGAAACTTGACATTTCAATTCAGGACGGTTCACTAAAAGTGATCAACTTTGTTGACGTTGAAGCATATGTTGCGTGTGTTGCAACATCTGAGATGGGGTCAGAGGCTCCCTCAGATCTTCTTGCAGCACAAACTGTGGTGGCACGCTGTTGGTCGCTGGCACTGGCCGAAGCCAAGCATCTCACAGATGGCTATGATGTATGCAATGATGATTGCTGTCAGCGCTATCAGGGAACCACCTTTCTTACAAATCATTCCTTAAAAGCTGCTATCGAAACCCGTGGAGAAGTTATGGTCTATGACGAGCAGGTCATTGATGCGCGTTATTCAAAGAATTGCGGGGGAATGGTAGAAGCCTATGATACCGTCTGGGAGGGAGGTAAGGTGCCTTATCTCATCCCTCTCTGGGATGCCCCTGAACAAAAAACTGGTTATGCAGTTGATGACTTTGAGGCTCACTTCGGCTATGATGAAGCCTATTGCTCTTCAAAACGGTTCGAAAATGTGAATCTTGCGGGGATGCTGGGAAAAGTGGATGTTTCAGGAAGCTATTCACGCTGGGAACAGACCATGACCAAAGTTGATATTCTTAAAAATTTGAAAAAATATGCTGGATTGATCTGGTCGAGTATCGATGATATACGCATCATGGAACGAGGTCCCAGCGCCAGAATTAAATGCTTATTTCTCATCGGTACAGATGAAAATGGCCATCGAGCTGAGCAAATGGTGAAATCAGAATATGGTATCCGTCAAATGTTTAGTGATTCATTTCTATACTCTTCAGCATTTGAAATCAATAATGCTGAAACCCTCAGGGGTGATGATCATGTCGTGTTGAAGGGGGTTGGTTGGGGACATGGAGTTGGTTTATGTCAGATGGGCGCACTGGGAATGGCTCTGGACCACATTAACTACAAAGATATTCTGAAACATTATTATCCAGGTACCAGGCTGACATCACTTAGCTAATCGGTTCCTGAATCTTGCTGGAGATAGACTCTCCAGGTTTTAAGCTTTTTATGATCTCACTGTATTTGATAAGATCAATCTATTTTGTGTTGGTAAATGCTTTTAACTAACCTAGTTTGAATCAACAACCCGGAGCAAAGATTTATGCATAATCGGACCATTTCTTTTCGGAGACAGATCACAAATGTGGCTATCTTATTGATGCTAGTTCTACAGTCCTGCGTCAGTGTTGCACCGCCTGTGGTGACAGAAATACCCACGGCTCCAGTCGCTCCCCATGTGCCCGCAGCAATCGTCAAATCCGGTCTCGAAGTCTTTATTGAAAATCAGAATTGGGACAATAATTTGAAATATGGTCTCCTCGCCAATCAGACTTGTGTAGATAGAAATCTAGTACATGGTGTAACGCTTCTTCCTGGGTATATCAATCTGGTCCTGATCATGTCTCCAGAGCACGGATTATTCGGTGCTGAAAATGCCGGAGATCACATCGGGGATGAAATTGAATCCAGTTCAGGGATAAAAGCTGTCACAACCTATCGACAAGGGCAGGATAAAATTATCGAGATGATCGCTGATCTTGATGTGATCCTTCTTGACCTTCAGGATATTGGCGTGAGATCCTACACATATATTTACTCCATGTCATACATCATGAAGGCTGCCGCCGCCAAAGATAAAAAGGTAATCATCCTTGACCGCCCAAATCCAATTAACGGTGTTCAAATGGAAGGCAATATTCTGAAACCAGAATTCGCCAGCGGTGTAGGAAGATATCCCATCCCTTATCGGCATGGAATGACGCCTGGTGAGTTGGCTCAACTCTTCAATGAAGAGTTTGGTATCAATTGTAACCTGGAAGTTGTCAAAATGGAGGGCTGGACCCGCGATATGTGGTTTGACGAGACTGGTCTACCCTGGGTGCCAACTTCACCACATGTCCCAGATGCCTCCACTATTCTACCCATGATATCAACCGGTACCTATGGTGAATTACATGTCCTGTCGGAGGGTGTAGGAATCACCATTCCTTTTGAATTTTCCGGTGGACCCTGGATAACTAACCCACATGAATTCGCAGATGCACTGCAAGCTATAGTTGGTGGTGGTGTCATATTTCGTCCTACTTTTGTGAAACCTTATTATGGCCGTTACAAGGGTCAGGTTTGTGGTGGGGTCCAGCTTTATGTCAGAGATCGTGAAGTTTACAAACCATACTTAGCTGGATTGCAGATTTTGGCCGTTCACCAGGAATTATACCCTGAAATTGACCTCTTCGCCAATGAAGGCCGCTGGAATATGTTCAACAAAGTCATGGGTGATGATCAAATTATGCTGGATATCCAGGCTGGTAAGGATCCAGCGGAGATGGAAGCGGGATGGCTGGAAGAGCTCAATAATTTTGCCAAAATGCGTCAGAAGTATCTATTATACAATTAACCCTTGGGGAGGTGACTCCATCTTAAGTAAAATCCAAGTTTCAGTATTGAGTGTCTTTTTGTTAAGTACTCTTCTTTTTGGGCAGAACGTATTAGAAAAGCCCCATGCCCAACAGGTTGCTCAGTTTGGCGATGTTGAAATCGATCAGGAGGGCGGATTTACAGGATATCCCCGAGATCTGGTTCCACGAAACGCTTTAAGAGATCCAAGCCATGTTGTTTTTGGATATCATCCCTATTGGAATGGCACCGCCTGGGAAAATTACGTGTATGACCTTCTGAGTCATATCGCCTGGTTTGGCTTAAACATGGGAAACAATGGTCAGATTACCAATGCCCATGGCTGGCCGGTAAATGGGCTCGTCGACCTGGCCCATAGTCGCGGTGTAAAGGTTATCGTCACCGTCACCAATTTTGACAATTCAGGAATTGGCACTCTGCTTGGCAATGCAAATTATCGTCAGGCTGCCATTGACAACCTCATATCGAGAGTGATACAGGGGAATGCAGATGGTGTCAATATCGATTTCGAATTTGTACCATCTTCAGCGAGGGCAAATTTTAACACCTTTATCCATGATCTGACTGAGGCTTTCCATGATCAGATCCCTGGATCTGAAGTAAGCATTGCCATGCCCTCTGTGGATTGGTCCAGTGCATATGACTACAATTATCTCTCAGACAATAGTGATGGTCTCATGATTATGGCTTATGGATATTACTGGTCAGGCAGTTCCAATGCTGGCCCCATTTCTCCCTTAAATAGTGGCTTGTCCAGTTGGTATATCAGTCGCACGATTCAGGACTATCTGACGAAGACGGGGAATGATGGTTCACAACTCATTTTGGGTCTGCCCTGGTATGGTCGAGACTGGCAAGTGACCAGCACAGCCATCAACGCGCCCGTAGCCGACAATACAGATGGAACTTCGATAATCTACCCTTCTGCAGAGAGTAGTGCCCAATCCTATGGCAAACAATATCATGCTGGTGTCGCGACAGCCTGGTATAATTATAATAATGGTGTCCAACATCAAGTTTGGTATGATGATTCTCTGAGTCTCGTGACAAAGTATCAATATGCAGTAGATGAGGACATCAAAGGGATTGGTATTTGGGCACTGGGATATGATGGAGGTCGTCCCGAAATATGGGGTGGGCTTAGCGAAATATTTGGTGCCAATGCAGCACCTCAAGCTGCCAGATATTTTACGGTTAAGAACATGGGGAATGGAAATGTTGCAGTACACTGTACCTATACGCCCTTTACGGATTACTATAAGGTTTATACAAGTCTAGACGGAGAACAGTTTACACTGACTGATAGTTCTGAAACCCAGGATATTCTGCTCACCAATCTTGGTACGGGACAATTGGTCTACTTCAAGGTACAAAACTCAAATACCCATGGCAGTAGTAATCTATCCGAGGTGCTGGGTGTGACTGTGAGTAGCCAGAATGAATCCACTGTCCTTGTGGTACAGGGATTTGAACGAACCAGCGGAACGGTAAATAATTTTGATTATATCATCGAGCATGGTTCGGCAATTCAGGCAAGTGGTCGTCTTTTCGATTCTGCAAGTAATGATGCTGTTGAAGCAAATGCCGTTGATCTATCTCAGTATACCATTGTTGATTGGATTAGTGGGGAAGAAGCAAGCAACACGGTATCATTTTCTTCAACAGAACAAGCTCGCATAAAGACTTACCTGGAGCAAGGCGGGCGAATGTTTGTCTCTGGATCTGAAATTGGATATCATCTTGAAGGTGTCGGTGGTGCTGGTGACATTAGTTTCTATCACAATTATTTTAAAGCGGACTATATCAGTGATGATGCCCAGTCCTACGCCATGAATGGGATGGCTGCAGGCATTTTTTCGGGTCTTTCAGGTATTACTTTTGACAATGGTTTCCATGGTACATATGATGTTGACTATCCTGATGGCATCAAACCCTATGGTGGATCATTGAATAGCCTACGCTATGAAGGAACCGATTACCCAAGCCTGGGAGGTGCTGGTATTCAGTACCTTGGCAACTTTGGCGAAAGTACAGCTTTAGGTGGAATCGTATACCTTGCTGTTGGATTTGAAGCCATATATCCAGAAAGTGCAAGAAACACTATTATGTCAGCTGTCCTGGATTATTTGGAGATATCCGTGGATGTGAATCCTCCTATACAATATCCTGGTGACTTCCAAGTTTCCCAGGCTTACCCCAATCCTTTTAATGGGTCCTTTGGGCTTGATATATACACTCCCGACGCGAGTGTCCTGACCCTTACCCTCTATAATTTGAAGGGACAATTGGTGAGGAGCATTGATCAAGAAGTTCATTCCGGGTCGAACCATATTACATTCGAAGGTCTGAACAATTCAAATACCAGCTCTGGGATTTACCTCCTTAAGGTTGATAATGGCACCCAGTCTTATACACAGCGTATTACCTACTTGAAATAGGAACAGAAATGAAATCATATTCAAAACACTTACTACTCGGGTTAATTGTTCTCAGTTTGTGGTCGTGTGCGTCTTCGCCTTCAGGCAGTCCTCAGCAAGAGATTCCTGGTCCACATGAAGATCAACAAATGGAAATGGGATTTATTGATATCCCACAGGAAAAAATTATTGTTCACACAGGTCTCGATGTACTGGAAAAGATGGGGTTTGAACCCCTCCTTGGGAAAAATGTAGGTGTGGTTACCAACCATACTGCAGTGAACAAAAAGGGAGCCCATCTGGTTGATTTGCTGCATGCGAATAGTGACATCTCCATCAAGGCGATATTCGCACCAGAGCATGGTTTTAGAGGAAAAGAGCAGGGCGGTGATGCCATCCCAGGCAGTGTCGACGCAAACACGGGTGCTCCAATTCATAGTCTGTATGGTGCTCAACGCGAACCAAACCCAGAAATGCTGAGGGGGATCGATGTTCTGATCTTTGATATTCAAGATGTGGGGACTCGCTTTTACACCTATATCTCAACCATGGGTTATGTTCTTGAAGCAGGGGCCAAATACGATATCCCAGTGATGATATTGGATCGTCCCAACCCCATTGGGCGCCGCATCAATGGCAATGTCCTTGATGAAGGTTTTGAAAGCTTTGTGGGCCGCTACAAAATTCCTATACGTTATGGATTGTCCATGGGAGAGTTGGCTCGGATGATAGTCGGTGAGAAAATGATATCCGGTCTTGAATCCTTGGAGCTCCACGTCGTGGAATGTGAGGGGTGGACAGGAGACTTGTACTGGTCTCAAACTGATCTCAATTGGTTACCACCTTCACCCAATATGCGCAACACCAACGAAACATTGACGTACCCAGGTCTTTGTCTACTTGAAGGGGTTAGGATAAATGAAGGTCGCGGGACTGAGTTTCCCTTCGAATACATCGGAACCCCTTATATGGATGGAAAACTCATGGCTAGAGAACTTCTGGCAACTGGTCTTGAAGGGTTCACCGTCGAGCCTGTTTCCTATACACCAGTAGATATGCCAGGTGCCGCAATGAACCCACTTTTTGAGGGTGAAATTGTCAATGGAGTTAACATTGTCGTCACCGACCCGGATAAATACAAAGCAGTGGATTTTCTGGTCCATCTCCTGGTTATAACAAAAAAGAATTATCCCGCAAAGTTTGGCTGGAGAAGTTCCCGTGGACCTGACCGTTTATGGGGAGGATCTGCACTCCGCGAGATGGTGGACGCTGGAAAATCAGCCGAAGAAATCGTCGCAAGTTATCAAAATGAATTGCTTGAGTTTGAGGCTATCCATTCCAAATACTTGATATACTAATGTTTTTACTGAAAGCTGCTGTAGCTGATCAAAACACAGAAGCGAAGGAAATCTAAATGAGTACAGAAAAAGCCATGAAAAAACGTTCGTCTTGGGCTTGGATCCCATCTCTCTATTTTGCAGAAGGTTTACCGTATACGGTGGTCATGCTTATAGCAGTCGTTTTTTATAAGAGGATGGGAATATCCAACACAGAAATTGCCCTATACACAAGTTGGCTCTATCTACCTTGGGTACTAAAGCCATTCTGGAGCCCTCTGGTTGACATCGTTCGAACCAAACGATTTTGGATCGTTGCAATGCAGATTCTGGTTGGTGCTGGATTGGGCGGTGTGGTTCTGACGATTCCGATGCCGGCATTCTTTCAGTTCACACTGGCCTTCTTCTGGCTCCTGGCTTTCAGCTCTGCAACTCATGATATCGCCGCAGATGGGTTTTATATGATCGCCCTATCCCAGCATGAACAAGCATGGTGGGTGGGTATCAGGAGTACTTTTTATCGTCTTGCAATCATTGCAGGGCAGGGTGGAATCATCATTTTTGCTGGGATGATCGAAAGTAACACAGGTCTTCAGGATCTGTCCCTTGATGTTCAGGCCAGTAAGGGTAATCAATTAGAGCAGCAAATAGACAATTCTCGTCTTTCATATTCTCAGCTTGATACTGACCTGGCTATTGCCATACAACCCTCTGTGCTCAACGTGGCGTTGGGTACTCAATCAAGTCAAAGCTTTGATTCACTGCAAGCAAAGGTCAATTATTGGAATGAAAACAGGATGGAGCAAATCAACCCAATGGAATTGGATAGCTTGGCATTTATCGGCTATACCGCTCCTGAACCTGGGGATCCAGTTGGGAATACTGCAATTGCTTACATTGGATTATCGAGTCGTCCGCAAAATGATGAGCAAACCGTTGTTTCATTTGGTCACGAATCTGGCGATAAAAGCATCAAGTTGATCTCTGATACCAGGCTGGTGTTCAATCAGGATGATTGGAATATTCCCTACCTTGCTATCATTCAAGTACACCCAAATTTGAAACATGATGCAATCTCTACATTTATTGCTCGATCAGGAAATATTCCTTTGGCTTGGATTATGTCATTTGGAATACTGACAGCCATGTTTGCATTTTTCTTTGTTTATCACTTTTTTGTGCTTCCAAAGCCAGGTGATGATAAAGGTGCGGTTATAGAGAGTGGCGCAATATTTTGGAAAAATTACATCAAAACTTTTTCAGACTTCTTTACAAAGGAAAAAATTGGTTTAGCAATTGCATTTATTTTGGTCTATCGCTTTGGTGAAGCACAATTGGTGAAAATAGCTCCTCTGTTTATGATCGATAGTATTGAAGCTGGTGGTTTGGCGTTGACAACCCAACAATACGGATTTATCTATGGAACGCTTGGGGCAATCATGCTTACTCTGGGTGGAATTCTAGGTGGATTTGTATCAGCTCGCCAGGGGCTAAAATATTGGATTCTCTGGATGGCTCTGGCAATGAAACTACCAGATGTCGTTTATGTGTACCTCTCATATGTACAGCCTGAAAATTTTACCATGATTGCCATTATGGTTGGAATTGAACAGTTTGGATACGGTTTTGGGTTTACAGCATATATGCTGTATATGATTACGGTGGCCGAAGGTGAACACAAAACGGCCCACTATGCGATTTGTACCGGGTTTATGGCTTTGGGTATGATGATTCCAGGAATGTTTAGTGGATGGTTGCAGGAGACTATTGGATACCAGATGTTTTTTATTTGGGTTCTAGTGGCGACTATCCCGGGCTTGGTCTTATTGAAATATTTACCCATTGACCCACTTTTTGGTAAAAAGGCAAAAGTTGAAGCCTAGTTCCACCTAGAACACGGACGAAAGGATAGCCCATGGCTCTCTCATTTTTGGATTGGTCAATCATCGTTGCATACATTGCTTTTTCAATGGGTGTTGGCATCTTTTTTTACAAGAGAGCTGCTGGTTCAACCAGCGAGTATTTCATGGCAGGAAGAACACTGCCATGGTGGGTGGTTGGGACCTCAATGGTGGCAACTACTTTCGCTGCAGATACTCCACTTGCTGTAACGGAATTTGTTCGTGGACCAGGAATCTGGCAAAATTGGTTCTGGTGGAACCAACTGTTGGCAGGGCTACTGGGTGTGTTTCTATTCTCCAGACTGTGGAGAAGGGCAGAGGTACTTACCGATAATGAATTGATTGAGATTAGATACTCAGGTAAACCGGCAGCCGGTTTACGATTATTCAAAGTTGGTTTCTTTGCAATTATGTACAATTTCATTGTCATGGGCTGGGTGATCAATGCCATGGCTTCCATTGCAGCTGTTATGCTGGATGTTGACAAATGGGCTGCGGTTTGGATATGCGTGGCCATTGCGGTGATTTACTCTTTACTCTCTGGCTTCTGGGGAGTTGTCATCACTGATTTGGTTCAATTTGTCATCGCTATGTTTGGCTCAATCGCCCTTGCAATTATTGCCGTCAATTATGCAGGTGGTATGGATGTAATCTTAGAGAAATTACGACATTTCACAGGTGCCCACGCAAGTATCGAGGCCAACATTCAACAGGTGACATCGCAACTCGCGGTGGCAACAGATTCATTGAGAAGCGCGGAGTTGAGCTCGTCTCTGGATGGCTTAAAACAGCAACTCTCCCAAACTCCCATCGTGAATGAGAATACCCTGAGTTTTATACCGCCGGTCCCTGAGGCTGGTTTCTTCACAGTCGCATTTTGGGAAACACCTTTCTCACAATTCCTGGTGTATATGACCATTTTGTGGTGGTCTATGTATAATACTGATGGTGGTGGTTACATCATTCAGCGTATGGGCTCAGCAAAAGATGAACGTCATGCTCTCGCAGCAACCCTATGGTATCAAACTGCTCATTATGCCCTAAGAGTCTGGCCCTGGATTGTGGTTGCATTGGCCTCCATAGTCATGTTTACTGATTTGAGTGCCCATGAGCTTGGGACCAAAGCAGCATATCCTCTGGTCATGAGGGAGTTATTGGGTAGTGGGATGCGAGGTATTTTGGTCGTCTCATTTTTAGCAGCATTCATGTCCACCATTGACACACATTTGAATTGGGCAGCTTCATATATCATCAATGATGTATACAAACGTTTTCTCAAGCCTGAATCCGCTTTTACTAATCATGAAACAGCCCAACGTCACTATGTGGTGATTTCAAAGATTACTACTGTTGTTCTTATGATAGTGGCAGCCTACATAGCCATGCAGATGCAAAGTATTGAAAAGGCCTGGAAATTCATGGCCGCCATGGGTGCTGGGATTGGTCTTGTCATCATCCTGCGATGGTTCTGGTGGCGAATCAATGCCTGGTCTGAGATTACAGCATTGTCCGTTTCGTTGCTAATGGCCATTGTTTTCGAAATTGTGGCCTATGTTCAAACCATTGGAACGGGCCTGGAGTATGAACTATTCGGTCCTGATCCGGTTTTCTTTGGGATTACGATGAAATTCCACTTGAAGTTGTTAATCATAGTCCCTGTTTCCATCATCTCCTGGGTTACGGTAACATTTCTAACCAAACCGGAAAGTGAAGAAACCCTGGTGAATTTTTATCAGAGGGTTCAGCCAGGTGGATGGTGGTCGCCCATACAGTCGAAGATCACCCAGACCCTGCAACCCGTATCGAAAGGCTTTTTCGGGAACTGGGTCGCAGGTGTGGCCATGATATGGGGCTTAACCTTTGCCATTGGACACATGGTGTTTGGCAACTGGGGGATTGGCATTGGTCTGTTTGTTATAGCTCTGGCTGGATTTGCCTGGATGTGGAAATATACTATTTCAAAAATTACCGTTTGATCCATAATTCTCTAGGCTGGGATGCGAATCCATGCCTAGAGAAACCATGGTATGTTAAGAAATCACTTCGCATACTTAGGTGGCTGCCTATATTGATTCCGAAGTCTTAAACATCTCAGAAGCATAAAGAACCAATAACTTTTACAGCTTGTGCTGTATTGGTACACAGGAGGATAACCCATGGATAAAACCAAAAAAGGAATCTGGGGCTGGGCTATGTATGATTGGGCAAACTCAGCATTTGCCACCACAGTCATGGCTGGATTTTTCCCAATATTTTTTAAAAGTTATTGGAGTGCTGGCGCCGATGTAAACGTCAGTACCGCTCAATTAGGTGCCGCTAACTCTATTGCCAGTCTCATTGTTGCTTTAATGGCTCCAATTCTAGGTGCCATTGCTGATAAGGGTTCTGCTAAGAAAAAATTCCTTATCTTTTTTGCCTATCTCGGAGCCCTTATGACTGCTGGTCTTTTTCTGGTACAGGAAGGGAATTGGCAAATGGCAATTTTCGTTTACATCATGGGTATTATAGGCTTTTCTGGTGCGAACATATTTTATGATGCACTCCTGCCCAGTGTTACCAATGAGAAAAATATTGACCGAATTTCAGGCCTGGGTTTTGGTATGGGGTATCTCGGAGGAGGAGTACTGTTTGCCTTGAATGTAGCCATGACTCTTTTTCCTGAGACCTTTGGACTTGATGGACCAGCTCAAGCAGTAAGAATATCATTCCTGTCCGTCGCACTCTGGTGGGGATTCTTTACTCTTTTCACCATCTTCTGGGTGGAAGAAAAGAAACCAGAAGGTACCATGGGTGGCATAGCGGTTATTAAGGCCGGTTTTAAACAATATCTCGACACCTGGAAAAAAATTAGGCACCTCCAGACGGTATCCATATTCCTATTAGCCTACTGGTTCTATATCGATGGGGTGGACACCATTATTAGAATGGCTGTAGACTATGGTATGTCAATTGGATTTGAATCCAATGACCTCATAATTGCTCTACTTATTACTCAATTTGTTGGATTCCCTGCAGCCATAGTTTTTGGAAGACTCGGTGAAAAATGGGGAGTGAGAAAATCTATCTATCTCGCCATTTTCGCATACATCATTATCACCTTTTATGGTGTCCTAATGACCAAACCTATCGAATTCTACGCTCTTGCTATTGCAATTGGACTGGTTCAGGGTGGAATTCAGGCTTTGAGTCGCTCTTACTACTCCAGACTGATTCCCAAGGGGCAGGAAGGTGAATTCTATGGTTTCTACAATATGCTGGGAAAATTTGCAGCCATCCTTGGTCCTCTCCTGATTGGTGTGGTTGGTTTAACCATCAAGGGAACCCTGGGACCACTGGCAAGTACGCCGGAACAACAGATGGCCATCGGTCAAATTGCCTCACGCTGGGGTATCGGATCAGTGGTTTTACTTTTCGTTATTGGCGCCATCCTCTTCAAATTTGTTGATGAAGAAGAAGGCAAGCGAGAAGCTGCCTATATTGCAGAACATTCAGACTAAACACTAAAGCATTGCACCTAAAAGCCTCGGAACTATCCGGGGCTTTTTTTGTACTAATACAGCGAGAAGTCGATCCAAGAGGTCCCAGAATAAGGATGTCTTGGATCTAGACTATCTGCGATAATTATTTCTGTCTCGCTGGATACGCTTATATTTGCGCCGAAAGGATTCATGAACATGAAAATACTAGAACTCATCCAACTCCCTGTAGGCGTAGCCATTCGCTGGGATGATGGTGATGAAGCACTGATTGATTATCATAAACTCCGAGATGCTTGTCCTTGTGCAAATTGCTCAGGTGAAAGTGATCTCTTTGGACATAAAACCTTTGGCTTGCCCATGCTGAAAACAGCCAGCACCTATGAGCTGCAATCTTTTCGCTGGGTGGGACACTACGCCATACAATTTACCTGGGCAGATCGCCATGATTCTGGAATCTATACCCTTAAACTTCTAAAGGCTCTCGGTGAACCAGACGAAGAATAATTCACCCCGAGGAAGGGAATCAAATCTCTTTTCGCGGATATTTGTAGCTGGCATGATCATTCTAGCAAGTATTGGATTACACAGTATTGCCTGGGATCTATGGCAGGGAGAGACAGTTTCAACTTTTGAAAGGGTTTTGGCCACAGGCTTTATTATAGTGATTGTGGCGGCCCTGGTTTATGTCATTATTCAACGGATGGAGATGCGTAAAACTGAAAAATTCAGGAGAGAAAAATGGTAGCATGGTATACAACAGAGAAAGTAGCTGGAAAGCAAATATCCAAACATCTCGGTGTGGCGACAGGTAGCACCATCAGGGCTCGTAATATTGGTAGAGATATCGTTGCCGGTTTGAGAACCCTGGTTGGTGGTGAAGTCCCAGAATATACAGAAATGATGGCCCATGCTCGAAATCAAGCCATCGAACGCATGCTGCAGAAAGCTGATGAGATGGGAGCCGACGCAGTAGTTGGTGTGCGCTTTTCAACAGCAATGATTATGCAGGGAACTGCTGAAGTCATGGCCTTTGGTACTGCTGTAAAATTCTAAGAAGCAAATATTGAAGTCCAACCTACCCCCAGGAGAGATCGTAGGTACCATTACTGCGAAGCGATTGGATACAATTAAACAAGTTGTCAGTCATCGGCAATTTGATCTCACCGTCATTCTGGAAAACATTCATGATCCCCACAACGTAGCCGCTATTTTTAGATCAGCCGATGCTGTGGGTATTGATGAAGTTCAACTTCTTTATACGCGGGAAAAATTCCCATCTCTACACTCAAAAGTAACAACAGGCGGGGAGAAGTGGGTCAAGCAAAACCGATATAGTGATCCAGAAAAGCTGGCAGCTGATTTAAAGCGGAGGGGTTTCAAAATTTATACAACTCATCTTGCCGCAGATGCGGTTTCCATCCATGATATTGATTGGACACAACCCTCTGCAGTTATCCTGGGGAATGAAAACCGCGGGGTTTCCTCGGAAATGACCAAGCTTGCGGATGCCAACATTGTCATCCCTATGTTCGGTATGGTTGAAAGCCTGAACGTATCGGTGGCTACCGCAGTAGTTCTCTTTGAGGCATGCAGGCAAAGAATTGTAGGTGGAAAATATCCCAATCCCGAATCAAGCCCTGAATTCCTGGAGCAAATGACGGACGAATGGGTAAACATAAATATCAACAAGCGAAAGCGCCGGCAATAGCCCAATTTTACTTCTAAAAAATTTCCAATTCCATCTTGGTTCTCTTTGAACTGCAATAATTCTTGATCCTTACCCGAGATCATTCAAATGAGGGGTTGTTGCTGGCCCATAGAGAGGTATGTTGTCAATCTTCTCAATGTCCGTCTGAAACCCATATAAGGAATTCAGTTTTGATAAATATTTCCAGGCCAATTTTCAGATCGTTTCTTAAGCAATCCTGCCTAATGCTTCTCACTATTCTGAGTTTTACTCCATTGCATGCCGAACCCCCAGAAATCAACAGTATGGTTACAGAGATGGGAGCTATTGCTTATATCAACGCATCGGATGGTCGGGACGCGATTTTTGTGAAGGATGCAATGGGTGAAAATGTCATTTTCACATGTGCATCTGAAGCTGTCATCATTCTCACTCCCTCAGTGAGTGCTGATGGGAAGTTCATAACTTTTGTGGTGGATAATGGCCGCAATCAAAAGACAATACACATTTTAGGACCCATCCAAAAAGTAAAAAACGAATGGGAAGCCCACGATCTTGAGGTCATGACAGTGAGAGGGGGCGCCTGGCCAGTATTTAAGGATGATCAATCTGTGTACATGTCCATGCCTGAGCAAGCTTCACTGTCCAGTGATGGCACCTCTAATATCTATGTGATCAATAGTGAGGAGATAAAACAACTCAGTGATAACCAGGCCGTATCAACTCATATCTGGCCTCTGCTGCATCCGAATGGTAACGCATTGATTTATCGCTATATACCCCAAACCGATGAAATGGGTGAATCTGCTGAACCTGTTAAATCCGTTCTTTTTGATTTAGAGTCGGGAAACACTACCATGCATTTTGTGAATCAATTTGTCTATCTGGAGCAATGGGCTGGAATGGGGGAGATACTTTTCTCCTTCAGAGATAAGGATGTGGATGGGAATCGAGTTTATGCCCTTTACAGCCCGGAGACGAGAGAGATCAGAGAGATTTATCGCAACAAATCAAGACAGGGAGCCCTTTCAAGTGAATCTCGATTTCTGGCTACCATTCGCTCCGTCCCAGAGGGGGGGTCACAGTTTGATATCTTTGTGACTGATTTGATTTCCAATGCAGAAATTAATCTAACACAAACACCCCGACAGAGTGAAAGTCTTATTGGCTGGATTCGATAGCTCAATACATGTTTTATAAATATTGATAACTATTTGATAAGTATGGAATTAATATTTTTCAATATTTAAAAATAAAGCGCAAAATACTTTTATAAAAATCCCTCCCATTTTCTTGTTCACATCCCCACTTTTTATAGCATAAACCTTGAGTCGGAAGCACCCCAAACTATATTGCATAGCTTCATTTCATTTGGACTTTTAAAGATAGGGAAATTGCACTGATGGCTGTTAAGATTGGAATTATTGCAGAGCACAAACCGGGGGAAGGCAGGATACCCCTAACACCTGTTCAAATCACACAATTACACAAGGAAAATCCTAACCTCACCATCTCAGTCATGCCATCTGAACAAAGGATTTTTCTGGATGATGAATTTCGATCAACAGATATTCCCATGTCTCAAGATTTGGCTGATTCAAATCTGGTTATGGCAGTCAAGGAAATTGATGTAAAAGATATCCATAGCAATCAGGCTTATCTTTATTTCTCACATACCATAAAAGGGCAAGACTACAATATGCCCATGCTCCAACACATCCTTGATACAGGTGCCACCTTACTGGACTATGAACTTATTCGAGATGAAAACAACCGTCGCTTGGTATTTTTTGGTCGCCATGCGGGATTAGCTGGAATGGTGAATACCCTCTGGTCCTATGGACAACGCCTTAAGGCGCTGGGAACCGATAGTCCATTTCTCCAGATCAAGCAGGCTCAAGATTATGCCAATCTGGAAGAGATCAATCTATCACTTCAAATTTTAGGATCAGAAATAAGCCGCTGGATGGCGGACAAACCTGCCATTGTGATTGGTGTGACCGGTTACGGCAATGTTGCAGGTGGAGCCCAGGAAATCCTGGCCAATCTACCCATGCATGAAATGAGTGCAGAGGAACTGCTGACTGCTGATTTAGATGCACTTCATGGGCAGCTTATCAAAGTCGTGTTTAAAGAATCCGACATGTTTGAACCCATAGATTCCAATACTGAATTTGAATTACAGGATTATTTCAATCATCCAGAAAAGTATCAGGCAAAATTTCAACCCTACCTTAAAAAAATGCACATGCTGGTGAATTGCATTTACTGGGATACTCCCTATCCGAGACTGGTGACACTTGAAGATATCAAAGCTCACTATGAGTCAGATAAGACGCTCATGGTGGTGGGTGATATTACCTGTGACATTGATGGAGCGATCCAGTTCAATACGGGTGCCACCTTGAGTCCTGATCCCGTCTATGTGTACGATATCAAATCGGGTGATCAATTAATGGGCTTTAAAGGTGAGGGACCGCTGGTTATGGCTGTGGACAATTTACCCACAGAATTGCCCCGTGAAGCTTCTGAAGCCTTTGGTGAGGCACTTATACCCTTTGTGTATGCAATGGGAGCATGTGACTATTCTGAGCCCTTTGAAAGCCTTGATCTACCAGCTGAAGTGAAAAGAGCTGTTATTGCACATGCTGGAAAATTGGCTCCTGACTTTGAAATGTTGAAAAAATACCTGAAAGCCTAGTTGAACTCAATGAGCAAACACGTACTTATTCTGGGGGCTGGTCTCGTATCTCAGCCGATAATTGACTATTTATTTAAGAACACTGATTTCAATCTCACTGTGGCGGATATCATCGAGGAGAATGCTGCCAAGGCTATTGACAATCATCCTCGAGGGAAGTCAGCGGCTCTGGATGTCAATAATGCAGATCTTCTTGGCCAATTAGTGGCAAAATCAGACCTGGTGGTTTCACTGTTACCCTATACCCTTCATGGCATCGTAGCTAAACATTGTCTTCAGGCGGACAAACATATGGTGAATGCGTCTTATGTTTCGGAGGAGATGAAATCCTTTGATGCTGAAGCCCGCGAGAAAAACTTACTCTTTCTATGTGAAATTGGACTCGATCCCGGTATTGACCATATGTCAGCAATGCAGATCATCCATTCGGTTCAGAAGCGGGGAGGGAAGATCGACGAGTTCGTTTCCGTATGTGGCGGTTTACCAGCTCCTGAAGCAAATACAAATCCCTTTGGATATAAATTTTCATGGAGTCCTAAAGGTGTTTTACTGGCAGGCAATAATCCTGCACAGTACATAGATGGAGGTGCCTTGAAGAAAATCAGTGCTCAGGACCTGTTCCATTCAACTACTCCTATGAAAATTGACGGACAGGATTTTGAAGCGTATCCAAATCGAGATTCCACAACCTATGAGGAAATCTATGAGCTTGATGGTATCAATCTGCTCATGCGTGGGACTCTGCGCTACGCAGGTTGGCATAAATTGATCCTGGCCTTAAAAGCGCTAAATCTACTCACTGAGACAGCAGTCCCAGCCGGGAGAAAAAGCTATGCTGAAATACTGGCGGATATAAGTGGATTAGATGTTTCTCATCTTCGCTCAGAAGTTGCCTTAAAACTTAAGGTATCAGAGGATGATGAAACGGTCAATGCTCTGGAATGGTTAGGGTTATTCGATAAAACCAGTATTGAATTTCCAGCAACAAATGCTATTGATCTTCTTGCTGAAGTCATGAATGAGAAGATGGCTTATGCAGAGGGGGAGCGCGATATGGTTGCATTACAACACCGATTTAAAGCGACTTTCTCTGATCATAAAGAGGAGATCACATCAACCTTATTTGATTATGGAATTCCCAATGGAAATAGCTCTATGGCCCGGACAGTATCTCTGCCCCTGGCTATTGCAGTAAAACTCATACTGGATGGAAAAATCAACCTGACTGGTGTGCAAATTCCAGTTGACCCTATCATTTATGAGCCTGTTTTATCAGAATTGAAGACACTTGGCATTGAATTCTCAGAAGAGATTGTAAAAAGCTAAGACGTATGGATAACAATCAACCAAACATCACAGATTTAACAGATAATTAAAGAGGCAAAAAGAGGTAATTATGGATTTTTTAAAAGAATTAGGAATTGAAGAGTTTAACGCTGGTGCCTGTGTTGGTGCCGGAGAATGGTTGGCAACTGGTGGGGATGATGTCCTCAAATCCCGGAACCCGGCCACGGGTGAAGTTATTGCCAATGTGTATCAATGCACGGAAGCAGCCTATGAACAGGTTGTGGCTGAAGCAGATGAAGCTTTTAAAGAATGGCGTCAGGTTCCAGCTCCAGTTCGCGGAGAATTAGTCCGTTTAATGGGTGTGGCTCTACGTGAGAAAAAAGATGCACTGGGCAGCCTGGTGGCTTTGGAGATGGGAAAAATCAAGCAGGAAGGTGACGGTGAAGTCCAGGAAATGATCGATATTGCCGATTTTGCAGTTGGTCAGTCTCGCATGCTTTATGGTAGCACCATGCACTCCGAACGTTTTCAGCACAGAATGTATGATCAATATCATCCACTGGGTGTTGTTGGTGTGATTTCAGCTTTCAATTTTCCTGTTGCAGTATGGGCCTGGAACTCATTCCTGGCAGCCATTGCTGGTGATACAACGATCTGGAAACCATCCTCAACAGCCCCACTTTGTGGGGTTGCAGTTCAGAATATCTGCAACAAAGTTTTGACTGACAATGGATACAAGGGAATCTTTAATCTGGTTATTGGTCGTGGTTCCGTCATTGGCGAGCGCCTCATCAATGATAAACGTATCCCTCTGGTATCCTTCACAGGATCCACACCCATGGGACGCCACGTTGGAGAAGTAGTAGCGAAACGATTTGGTAGTACCATTCTCGAATTGGGTGGCAATAATGCCATCATCATTGATGATACTGCCAATCTGGATATGGCCATCCCAGCAACCGTTTTTGGTGCTGTGGGAACTGCTGGACAACGTTGTACATCAACACGTAGAATCATCATCCAGGAAGAGATCATGGATTCCTTCGTAGAGAAGCTCCAGAAGGCCTATAAACAGGTCCGTATCGGCGATCCTCTCGTTGAGGGAACGCTTATGGGTCCTCTGGTGAATGCTGCTGCCGTAGAGGACTACGAGCATGCAATTGGTGAAATCAAGAAAGCTGGTGGAAAAATTCTTGTCGGTGGAAACGCATTGAAAGACAGATCTGGATATTTTGTTGAGCCCACAATTGTTTTGGGTGAGAATCATTGGGAAATCATTCAGACTGAGACTTTCGCACCGATTCTCTACATCATTCCCTTTAAAACTATTGATGAAGCCATTGAACTTCATAATGCCGTTCCCCAGGGACTCTCCTCAGCCATTTTCACCATGAACATGCAGCATGCTGAGAGATTTTTATCTCATGTTGGCTCTGACTGTGGAATTGCCAATGTTAATATTGGAACTTCCGGAGCAGAGATTGGTGGAGCCTTTGGTGGTGAGAAGGAAACTGGTGGTGGTCGTGAATCAGGTTCAGATGCATGGAAAGCCTATATGCGTCGTCAGACTAACACCATCAATTGGAGTAAGGACCTTCCCTTGGCCCAGGGAATCTCCTTCGATCTTTAAATCTGAATTATCGGCGGGACTTTTTTAAGTCCCGCTGAATCAATTATGCCCTCTGGTAAGTTATATATTGTCTCTACACCCATTGGTAATCTCGGCGATTTTACTTTTAGAGCTGTTGATGTGTTAAATACAGTCCAGCTCATTGCTGCTGAAGACACACGAGTTTCGGGAAAACTGCTGAAGCATTATGAGATCAAGACCCCCATGTTATCCTATCACGATCACAATAAGGAACAGGCAACTCCTGGTCTATTAAGGAAATTGGAGGGCGGGGATGATATTGCTCTCATTTCTGATGCAGGTACACCCCTGATCAGTGATCCAGGTTTTTTTCTGGTGCGTGCAGCGGTTGCTCAAGATATTGAGGTTGTGCCTATTCCAGGTGCATCAGCCATGTTGGCAGCTCTGGTGGCTGCTGGGCTTCCCTCTGATCGATTCACCTTTGAAGGGTTTCTACCCCGCAAAAAGGGTCGTCAAACCCGTTTCAAAATGCTCGCCGAAGATCCCAGGACAATCATCCTGTATGAATCGCCTCACCGCGTTGGCAGGACGCTCAGGGACATTGGAGACCATATGGGGGACAGGCAGGTTGTGATTGGCAGGGAAATAACCAAAAAGTTTGAAGAGTTCATTCGTGGTTCTGTCTCAGAGATAAGGGAACAGTTGGACACGCGCAGCATTAAAGGTGAAGTAGTAATTATGATTGGAGGGAATAAAGCGTGACCACAGACCAAATTTTCGAGTATGCACGTGATGATTTTAATTATCCCAGATTTTTTCAGAATATTCTAAAGAAGGCCCTCAACTTTGCCATCGCGAAGGTTCAAGAGGAGAAAGTTGAAGCCAGTACACTGACAAAGGTCCGCTATGTCGTTGGTCTATCGGGTATGTTTGCACTCGTGTTGGGCTTATATCTATGGACCTCCATCTTTATCACAATCTGGCTATTTCTGGATCAGGTGAATCTGCACCTGTTTGTTGATAGGACCGTGCCTAGTAGCCGGTTCAAACACTTCGTTGAGGAAGTCCCTCTCATGGTAGCATTAAGTCTGCACATGTGGGTTGAGGGACATTTTATGACTGGAGTAGCAGGTCTCGTTGGGATTACCGGGCTTTACTTGCTTACAAATTTGCAGATGAAATATGATTTATCGGCCATCAACCTCCCCAGACTTTATTTTTTGAGATGGGATCGGATGGGCATCATGTTTCTCTTTACTCTACTAGGCGCATGGCCAGGTGAACGAGCGTATCTTTTTGTTGTGCTATTGGCCTGGTTCCTGGCAGCGCTAAGTTTTTATGATTATATCTGGATACTTATTCAATTGGCTAAAAAGAAAAAATGAAAACGGCTAAACCACTCCTCATAAGTTTCGAAGGTATTGACGGCTCTGGGAAATCCACCCAGTGCAAGATGCTTTATCATGAGCTCTTGGATAGGGGTTATGGCGTCCATCTTTATCGAGAGCCAGGTGGAACTGCCATCTCTGAAAAGATCAGGGATATTCTACTGGACCGTGAGAATGAGGAAATGAGTCCCATCACGGAAATGCTACTCTATTTTTCCAGCAGAAATCAGCTGATTACTGAGAAAGTCCTGCCGGCTCTGAATCGAGGCGAAATCGTACTTCTTGATCGCTTTGTTGACAGTACCATTGCCTATCAGGGTTATGGTCGAGATCTGTCACTGGAGAGCATTCGCAAGGTTGCAGAAGTTGCCATCGGGGATCTTAGCCCTGACCTGACCATCCTGGTGGATACACCCCTGGATACGGCGGAAAACAGGATGGACGATCGCGAGCCTGATCGCTTGGAATCTGAAAATGTCGATTTTAAACAACGAACTCGAAATGGTTATCTCCAATTGGCGAGAGATGAACCTAACAGATTTCTGTTACTGGATGGTCGTGAGACCATTGAGACACTCAAAAGTGCCGTCATTGAAAGAGTTGACCAGATCTTAGAGCCCACAGCTTGAAATTCAGATCCACAATATTACCTATTCTGGTCCTTCTGCTTATATCTGGTTGGGCTGCCACACTTTATACACAGGCTCATACTGACCGTGTTGAGGGCGAAACCTCAATAAAGAAGGTCTATCAAACCATTTTGGATCGCTATGTCGCTGAAATAGATCCAGTAAAACTATCAGATGCTGCTATTGTAGGGATGCTGCGTGAACTGGATCCTTACTCACAACATATTGATGATAACAACTCATACAGGCTGGATGCCATCACCACAGGTGAGTATGGTGGTGTCGGTATACGTCTTGGTCGAATGAATGATTCTCTCATTGTAATTTCGCCCATGGATGGGACGCCAGCTTTCCTCCAGGGAATCCAGGCTGGAGATCGTATCGTAAAAATTGATTCAGTATGGACCAAAAAACTGGATCTGGATGAAGCCGCTCGCATGGTGCGAGGGGAAAAGGGGTCCACGCTAGAACTTCTCATTAAAAGGGGGGGGGAAAGTGAATATTTAAGCTTTGAGCTGATTCGGGAATTGATAAAAGTACCGGATGTAAGCTACTCTGGCCTGCTCAGAGATAAAACAGGATATGTAAAGCTTTCCAATTTCTCAAAATATTCTGCAGAAGAATTAGAAAAAGCCATTCGCAAAATGAGTCGTGTGGATCTTCAGGCCCTCATTATTGATGTGAGAGGCAATCCTGGTGGACTGCTTAGCGCAGCCCTTATGGCTGCAGACCTGTTTATCGAAAAGGGTGAGCTGCTCTTGGAGACACGGGGTCGTGTTAAACAGTCCAACAAGAAATATCTGTCCAGACGTCCTCCAATAGTGAAACGTGATCTGCCTGTGGCCATTCTCATAGATGGTGGGTCGGCCTCAGCTTCTGAGATCCTTGCTGGTATACTTCAGGACTATGATAGGGCGGTAGTAATTGGAGAATCCTCCTTTGGTAAAGGATTGGTCCAAACGGTCACACGATTATCACCAGATACCCGACTCAAACTTACTTCAGCAAAATATTATCTACCCAGTGGACGACTTATTCAGAAACGTGAGATAGCCCAGGATGTAATGTATGAAGATTTGCTTCTCTCACAGGACACATCCTTCCATTCAGATAACAACCGTAAGTTTGAAGGTGGCGGTGGAGTCGAACCAGATATTGTTGCTGAAGACTTTCCTTTAAGTAATCTGGAAAGATCACTGTGGCGTAAGCGGTTATTCTTTAAATACGCCCTGGATTATGGCGAATTAAGACCTGGACTTACCCTGCCAATTCATTTCGAAGACTCTGAGGTGGATAGCTTTTATAACTGGATGGCCCATCACGAATTTATTCCTGAAACAAGACTCAATCACTGGATAAATGATTTGGATGATATCATTGATACCACAAGTACGGTCTATTCAGATATCCTGGACTTGCAAAATTCTCTGAGTTTATTGGAACAAGTTTATGCCCATGAAGAATTTCTTAAAATCAAATTTCAAATTTTAGCAGGACTTGAAAAAGAAATGGCCAGAGTTTTGGGTGGAAACGGTGCTCGAATTGCTGCTTCATTAGCCCACGACCGCGTTGTATTAAAAGCGATTGAAGTTCTTTCGTCAGGTGCGCAGGTTCAGGAAATTCTAGCTGGTCCCACTGATTAACTAATCTTTTACCTTTAAAGAAAGTGTCAGCGTGAAAGTCGCCAGGATTTCATCTCCATATTTATCTGGCGCAGTCACCTGGATATTGATCGGCTGATGGTGGCGCTCGCCTGTATCAACGACTTTATGAATGAGTGAATTGATTTTATTACCCTCAGTACAGGTGAAAATAGCATCTGCATCTACTCTTTTTAAAAAATCTGCGTGCATATCCTTGAACACGAGACTGATTTTATAATCACTCCTGTCAATCATTTGCATTGCCAGTAGTCCTCCTGCCAGATCAGCACCTACGGCCAAAACTCCAAAATACATACTCATCAGGTGATTCCTGGTGCGTCGGCGTAAAGGAATTTTGATGATGCATTGTGATTTATCTAATTGATTTACCCGGGGTTTTACAAAATATATGAGAGGAATCTTTGTGATTCCAAAATAGCGAACCAGGAGTGTTTGCTTCCAGCGTGTTTTCATCGGGTTAAGTCAGGATTACCCTGCTCCATTATTATAAGGGAGGGGTTATCTCATCATGCGAACTCGTCCCTAGGTTAAATACTGTACACTGAGATGGTTCACATATTGTGCCAAGCTATATCAAACGTTGGATTGTTTCTTTTAAGTCGGCCAGTCTGAAGGGTTTTGTCATGAAATCGTTGCAACCGGCTTCCATGCATCTATCACGATCAGAGGTAAACGCGTGAGCAGTGAGGGCCACAATGGGAATCTTATTCCATTTATCTTCGCTGCGGAGGAATCGTGCCAGGTCCAGGCCATCTTCATCGCCTCTCAGAGATAGGTCAAGGAGTATCATTTGAACATTTTGTACATCCAGCATTTTCTTGGAATCTGCAACTGATTCAGCAAAATGGAGATCATAATCTTTACTTAAAGTGAAACTGGCTAATTTTTGCGAATTTGGATCATCCTCAACTACCAGAATATTTATCCTGGCATCCAGATCATCCTCAAGAGGTTTGGCCAGTTGCCCAGCTTGCGAGGGTTCTGCAATCTGATCGGTCTTCGCAGACACAGCGCTGGCAGGGAAGTGGATGGTAAAAATACTGCCAACATCCTGTTTACTTTCAAAGTGTAAATTGCCTTCGATTAGGCTGAGATATCGGTGAGCTAGAGCCAGCCCAAGACCCATACCTTGAAAGTTTTTAGTGTAGCCCGTGCTTTCTTGCGAGAAGACGTCGAAGATCATATCCTGGTAGTCCTTAGACATACCAATACCTGTGTCTTTTATTGTGATTTTTACGGTGTTTTCAACAAGCTCCATATCGAGGCTCACATAACCTGAATTTGTATACTTAATCGCATTGTCGATGAGATTGGATATAGCCTGAGTTGCACAATATTCATCTGATACAATATGCATATCAACTTCGGGTACATTGATTCTCAGTTCCAGGTCCTTCGCCTTGGCTACTGAATTGAAGGAATCACCCAACTCCTTAACAATTTTACCAAGATCAATACTTTCAGTCTTCAATTCAAAGGTGCCAGTTTCAATCTGGGAGATATCAAGGATGTGATGGACGGTCTGCCACAGCCGTTTACCACTCATATAGATGGTTTCAAAATACGCATCTAGCTGTTCATCAAACTTACCTTTGACTTCTTCTTCTATGAGCTCAGTAAAACCGAGAATTGAATTTAAAGGTGTGCGGATTTCATGACTCATATTGGCCAGGAAGAGGGTTTTTACTTCTTCATTTTTTAAAGCCCGTTCTTTGGCCGAGATGAGCTCAATCTCAGTATTCTTCAGGTTGGTTATATCGGTGGCATAGTAATGTAAAAGGTTCTGATTTTCCAAAAAGAAAGCTGACCATAGCAGGTGCATTCCTTCCAGTGTTACTTCACGTGATGGAATTTGACTATGATCTGAAGCGGCAGTGCTTATATCTGCCTTATAGGTCTTGGGTAAGATCTGAAATACCTGAGTCCTATCAAGATTCATTCGATCAAGAAGTTGAATCCCTGCTGGATTTATATAACTGGGAACGCCCTCTAAATTTACCTCAACGACGGGCATGGGGTTCGCCAGTGGAAAAAACGCTAGTCGCTCAATCTCTTTCTGAGCTTTATTGCTTTCACTGTTTTCCCGTGGTTGTTTCTTATCATTCAATTCTGGTGTTTACCTTCTGTTTTAATCCCCCAGTTTGAAAAGAAGCAGATTTCTGCACAGAACTTACTCCTTGACTAATTTATCCCGCTTATGGATGTAAAAATAATAGTAAATCGATCCCAGACTTGTCAAACCAAGACCTACAAGAGAGGGGATCAGAGTTGTCATGAGCGTGATCACAAAAAATGTGGCATAAATTACAACTACAATAATCAAACTCCAGGGATATAACCAGGCTTTGTAGGGTCTATCAACATTTGGATACTTCTTGCGGAGAACAAAGATTGCCCCAAACACCATGAGATTGAACACAGTTGATGTGGCCGAGAAAAAGTCGATGATGGTTTCATAGGAATTCGCGGCAGACACGGCAAAGGTCAAAAGTACTGTGGCCCATAAAGCTTGCCCAATCAATGCATTGTTGGGGGTTTTGTGATTTTTACTGAGAACAGCAAATTTCTTAAAAAACATGCCATCCCGCGCCATTGCCTGTAGTGCTCTGGCCTTACAAAGTATTTGAGTGCTCACATTTCCAAAGGTATTAAACATCACTGCCACGGATATGAGAATACCCCCTGTAGCGCCGAGAGCTACTTTCATAGCTTCTGTGGCTACTTCTTTATTGTCGGCGATTTGAGCGGGTGTCAATTGAAACAAATAAGCTGAGTTTGCCCCCATATATAGTACCATGACACCGGCGATTCCAATAAACAGAGATAGGGGTAAGTTTTTCCGTGGGTTCTTGACTTCTTCGGCAATATAGGTGGCGCCCTCCCAACCACTGAATGCAAAGAAAGCATATCTTAACCCGGCGCCAACTGCGAGAAATGTGGATCCATTGAAAGCTTCTGGGAGCAGTGGGTTAACAAAATTTGACAGTGACCCTGTTGACCAACTGGTAAAACTGGCACCGATGATGCCACCAACTGCCACCACTTTAACAGCACCAAAAAAGTTTTGAATTTTGCCACTGAGTTGGACTCCAAATAGATTCACAACAGTGAGCAGCCAAATGGTAGCAAGAGCTATCAAATATAATGCAGTCTGTCCAAAGGGCTGACCAACAGCTATTCGCCATAGTGCATTTAGATATTCACCAAAAATGAGGGCTACAGCAGCGATAGAAGCGGTCTCGGATACAAAAAACATAGCCCAACCACGTAGAAAGGCCCAGAAGGGGTGATAGGCCATTTTCAAATATACATATGGACCACCAGAACGGGGCATCATTGCAGCCAATTCTGCATAGACAACGGCCCCAAATATGGTAACGATTCCACCTAACACCCAAACAAGACCAAATAAAGAGGTACAGCCAACCAGGGCCATGATAGGCGCAGGAGTTCTGAAAATTCCTGATCCAATGATCCTGCTGATCACAATGGATACAGCTTCGGTGAGCCCGAGGTCGCGTTTGTATTCGGTTGAATCGCCGAAATCTCTGATTGATGAAGTTAGCTCAGTAGTGGAAATAATAACCTCCTGGTGTTTCAAGTATCTGGCTCGAGCAGCTTACGATTTGTTGACTGGTATCTGCTCAATTTATGGCTGACGAGCTATTAATTATGCTATCCAAAAGTGGATATAGTACGTCATTATGTGGATTCAATATAAGTGCCATATTTAATAGCTATGATATCCCGAAGCAAGGGGGTAATTATTTTCATGTAGGTAGAGCGCGAAAAATATCCTGATAATCTGATACTCTTCATTGCGAGATGCTTGAAACCATCATTGTGTGTCCTTCAATGAATTTGAAAATATACAGAGGCAGGTATCCGTATATCCCTGATACACAGACTATTGTCAGCTACACTTAATTCTTAGAAACGAAGATGAAGCGAGGCTAAGCGATCCAGATTGATTTGATATTTGTAAACTCACGGATACCAAAATGTGATAGCTCCCGGCCATATCCTGAGCGTTTGATTCCTCCAAAAGGTAGTCGAGGATCAGAAACGGTCATCCCGTTAACAAAGACTGCTCCACTCTCAACTTGTCGGGCTAGCTTTTCACCCTGTGCCAGATCGTTGGTCCAGAGCGAACCTCCCAGTCCAAATTCAGAGTCATTGGCGACCTCAATTGCCTCATCGGCATTCTTCACCGGAATGATAGCTGAAACAGGACCAAAAGTCTCCTCGTGGTACAGACTCATACCTCGTTTAACATTCGTTACCACTGTGGGTTCATAGAAGTAACCGGGTCCTGAAACAGATTTTCCACCAAGCAGGAGTCTGGCCCCTGCATCGAGACTTGCTTTGATCTGATCATGCAATTCATCACGGAGGTCTTCTCGAGCCAGCGGTCCTACCTGTGTGTCAGGAAGGAAGGGGTCACCGGGGGTAAGAGTTGACATGATTTTAGTTTTACGAGTCTCAAACTCCTCAAGTCGTGATTCAACCACAATAAATCTTTTGGCTGCAATACAGCTCTGGCCATTGTTGATCATGCGTGCATTGACTGCTGTTGCCACACACTTTTCAATATTTGCATCATCAAGAACGATGTATGGATCCGATCCACCCAGTTCCAGGACGGTTTTCTTCAAGGCTCGACCCGCAATTGAGGCAACCTGCATTCCTGCTGCTTCGCTACCCGTCAAGGTGACAGCCCGGATGTGGGGATTATTAATTACTGACTCAACTTGACTCGATGATATCATTAAAGTTCTAAATAGGTTCAGTGGGAAACCAGCTTTGATAAAGATTTCTTCGATGGCCAGGGCGCAACCTGGAACATTGGAGGCGTGCTTGAGAACGGCGGCATTCCCGGCCATTAAAGCAGGTGCGGCAAAACGGAAGACCTGCCAGAAAGGGAAATTCCAGGGCATGACTGCCAGAACGATTCCGATGGGAGCATAGCTTACAAAGCTTCTAGAGGCATTTGTCTCCACAACCTCATCAGCCAGGAAGGCTTCAGCCTTCTCAGCATAATACTCACAGACCCAGGCACACTTTTCAATTTCAGCTCGAGCTTCACTTATGATCTTTCCCATTTCTAGGGTCATCAGTTGAGCTAGTGCTTCTTTATCTTCTCGTAGAATGACAGCAGTACGATGCATGAGTGAGGACCGCTCTTGAAATCCAGATTGATTCCAATTGCTCCATGTGTCCTGGGTTTGAGAGATGATGGTAGCTGCCTCATCATTAGAGTGTGGGGGATACTCTTTGATGAATTCACCTGTACTAGGATTGATAGATCTCATTTTATTCCCCTTTTAAACAAATTTCAAATTGAGAGTAAATCTAACTCACTGAGTGATTATTTCAGGAGGACAAACTTTCTGCTTCCCCTAAAATTTTCTACCTGGAGTGAATATATGTATAACCCTGCAGAAGCCTTGAGACCATTGTCTATCGTCGCATTCCATTCCGAGTTTTTGTACCCAGCAGTTTGATATTCATCTACCAGGGTAGTTACCAGGCGGCCCCTGAGGTCATAGATGACGAGCCGGACATGGGCATCCCGAGGTAATGCATAGTTAATTTTTGTGGTAGGGTTAAAGGGGTTGGGAAAATTTTGATGCAATGCGAACCGTTCTGGAATGGATGGCATAGACATGAGTTCAAGGGCTTGATTTGAGCTGCCTGGAGTTGGGGTTAATAGTTCCCAATAGTTGCTGCCATCAGGAGATCTTCCCCAGGAGATGTCAGTGGTCTGGGGACCAAATGCGAGTGAATCGATGATATTAAGGCCATTTGAATCCACAAAAGCAATAAATTCGCCTGAAGCACTCAATTTGAAGTTGGCATGGAGTGGACCCTGACTGCCATCTTCATCACACCAGATCAGGAGGAACCCCGCTGGTTCAATCGTTGACCCCTCAGGCAATTGCCACTTGGTCAGGTTATCAGAGTTATCAGTTAAATGTAAATTTGACAGATCAAGGGTTTCCTCGGTGGGATTGTGAAGCTCAATCCAGTCATCAAATTCTCCTGATTCATCGGCGTTTGCAGCAGAATTACTGGCCAGGAATTCATTAATCTTTACCAATGAGATAAAGCGACCAGGAATTGGAAAGGGGTAATCAGCTGGATTATAAACAATGTAAGCACCCATATCACCCGGGCTGCCATCTTCATCAAGTGGACCTTCTGGGTGACCTGCATCAATACAAGGGGAGCCTGGATCTAGTTGAAAATTGTACTGGGATGAATTCAGGAAGAGTGGATCAGCAAATATATTGCCTGGACCATCCAGCAGTTCAGAGTTAGAGAGAGTATAATCAGCCTGGATATCAGAAGTCCCATCTATAAAGAGATCAGAAATTAAACTGTTGGAAAAGATGCTGTTCCTCTCATGAGCATACCCGCCCCCATTTCCAACATTTTTCTCATAGGCTGCAACACAGTGTTCATTATTCACATAGGTGTTGTTTGCCATCAGAGCATAGGAATTGTCCTTTATGGCTACCCCTAGTTTACAGCCTACAATGAGATTGTTTATTACAAGCACATCAGATTCCTGACCAATGGAAATTCCCTTATCTGAGGAATGGTATATCTGATTATCAGTTATGAGGACTCCCACCGAGCTCTCACCGAGATCGATGCCATCTGAATTCGCCCCGCTAAAGTTGTAGATGTGGTTATTGGACACTACACCTGCGTTCACCCCATCAAGATCGATAGCGTCCGTGTCAGGTGCATCAGAACCATAAAAGATGCAGTTGTCAATGAGAACCTTTGCCTGCTTAACATTGATATAGTCAGATATGAAGTCACAACGAAGCGTACTATTGAGCAATTTGATCGAACCACCTTGTATGTATATCGGGAACAACACGTCTTGAATATCCAGTTTATCGATGATCAGATTCGAATTGAATCCAGAAATGGCTCCACGATGAATTATCGGATCTATACCCTTGGAAGCGCCGGAGAGGGAGATATGGTAAATTCTTGAAGTATCAGTCTCATTTGAGAAGGAAATTCCACCCCAGGTTGTGACACCGGCATCAAGATTGGGACGGATAGAAACTGGTGATTCCTCAGTACCATTTATCATCAATTGACCATCAACAACAATATGCCCCTGGTCTGGCATGCGGATTTCAACTCCTGGTTCAACCTCGAGAGTCAATCCTTCAGGTATGTGCAGGTTTTCGGCAACAAAATAAGTCTGATTATTCAGAAGGGTCATGTTCTCGCTGAGTTCTCCAGGTAGTAGCATCCCAGAACTGGGTTGAAACAAGGCAATAAAGCTGGTATCAGTCTCACAGCCATAGGTAATGGTTGAAGCTTCGGTGATACCACTCCAGCCCACAACCTCATATCCAGGTTCTGGAACCGCTGTCAATTGAATTGGCTGATTTTTGAAATAGGTACCGGTTTCATTTTCGGAGAGTTGGGGGACACCATTTATGAGAATATGCCCGCCTTCTGAGATGTAGGTGGCCGTGTTGAGCTCGATGGTACCATCCAAATTCAATTCGCTATTGAAATGATTGTACAAGTTGGCAGATCTATTCTGAGCAAAGGTCTTGATGGCTTCTAGTTCGTTTTCCCATTCAGCCATTGAGGAAATGCCACCCTGGAAACCCCATCTAGCGATATGACGCGGCATTTCGTCACGGATCGCATTGCTGAGACTATCTACGATGAATTCAATTCGAGAGGCTTGAAATGTATTGTTAAAATGAGCAGCTGCGCGCTGGAGAAAACGGTCCTGAAACCGGTCAGTCCCCATGAGATATTGGAAAAGGAGATAGCCATCCAGAAGATTATCCAGCAGGTTTGTGTTGACGTTGGAGGGATTAAACCCACGATCTACATCAACGATGAGCCATTGCCATTTTCCATCATCTGCTCTGGAACGCCACCATTCACGATTGTGTCCCCAACTAGTGTTGGCACAGTATAAAGTCATGACGACATGATCGATAAATCCATCAATATTCATCAGTTCTGACAATTCAGAGTAAACTGCAGCTTGGTCAAGATCGCTATTTTGGATAAAGGAGATGAAGTCATTATAGGCGATCTGATCGCCTTCAATCGTGAGTAATCGTGTTCCAGATTGAGTGGCTCCATACTCGAGGTGATCAATATTGTCGGGGTCGACACCAAAGTTCTCAAAGAAATAGCGGGTATTGTACTTTTCCCGGATATTGTAAATACCCCAATAATCACCATTGAGAAAAAGAGTAGCGGGTTGGTAGGCCATATAGCCACAATCCATCATCCCTTGCACCAGACTGCCGGTCATAGGATCCCGTAAAAGTGTTTCTTCCCAGTCGTCACCACCATTTCTGAATACAATCCTGGAAAAGTCAGTGATGGGTTTGCTCTTAAATATCTGATAGGGGATTAAGTCCTCACCAAATCGGTCACGGGTGTAAATGGTGAAGGGTTTCTGAGGTTTGGTCCAAATATTCAGCCCACCTAGTCTCGCACCTGCATCCATACTAAATCCAGGGGTGGTTTCACTATCGAAATAGTGAACGGAGACGGGAATCTCTCGTTGTTTATACTCATTCTCATAGATGCCAATATTTGTATCCCAGAGTGTTGGTGGCTCTGCAACGAGCGAGATGGTAGCAAGTGAATTGTCTTCACCGATGAAATAGGTGGCAGCCATGATGGGACCCGGCAGATATCCAGTCTCGAATGCTCGGGCTTTTAGAACAGTAGTGCTGTCAATGACAATGACTCCTGAATAGAGGGGACTAGTGCTTCTCGGTCTGGATCCATCTGTTGTATAACGAATCTGTGCTTGATTGGAGTTAGACAGCAATACCACATCTATTTGAGATTCATAAAATCCACCAGGTTGAGTGCTGGATACTTCAGTAGTTATATCAGTGGTCTGATTTGAGGTTCCCATATTGGGTCCATCAGGTGTGGGTTCTCCAAAGAATTGCCAAGCCAGCTCTCCAACTGGACGACCAAAGGACACATCGGTCGCCTGCTGGTCGTAAGCTACATAGTCACTGATAATGGCGTCAGAATAATTGAAACCCACAAGCTCAAAATCAAAGCTGATGTCAGAGCTGGTTTCACTAATCTGGTGGATTTCAACTGCCAGACAGTTTTCTCCTACCACCAGATCATTGGAGGGGAGGGTATATTCATAAAATGCATCTTCCTCATCAGAACTCACGGCCGTGCTGGCAACGGTTTCCCAGGTGATGTCTCCACTGGGTAAATTGGATCGGATGATCTCATTTCCATTCAGATAGACAACTGCACCATCATCCCGTTTGATTCTGGCAATCAGGTTGTTCACGGAAATTGGATCAGTTACCGAAAAGGTTTTCCTGAAATAGGTTGTGATATACTTTTGATTACCATCACCACCATAGTCAACTACAGTGGTTTCATCCCCATCTCCATAACCCAATTCTGCCTGACCTTCAGCCCAGCTGGCATCATCATAATTATTCTCAATCCAGGATGACTCAAGATTTGAACCATCATCTAGATACCTCCAGAATGACCCGGTGGTAATGAGGGTAGTGGTGGAAGCAATGTCTGCCTGGGCTAGAACCACTTCTTCACCTGATTTACTCAGTTTGAAATTTGTGTGGTAGTGACGGGTGGTATAGTCGTCATAAGGCCATGACGGACGGGTATATATACTGCCTGGCGCATCATCAAAATCATCGGCCCAGATAAGAAGGTAGCCATTGGCTGGGATTGATGACCCCTGTGGGAATCCCCATTTTAAGGGGTTATTCAGATTATCTGACAAAAAGTAGTCATCCAGTGACTGACTTGTTGCGGTGGGGTTATAAAGTTCTACCCAGTCATTGTAGTCCCCAAAATCATACATCTCAGGGAAATCTCTCACATTGGAAGCCAGGAATTCATTGATCTGGATGTCCTGTGCCCATAGGGAAAAACTGGAACTTAGAATCAGTAAAATTCTCAGGAATGCGCTAAGGGACGGGTTGTGATCGAATTTTGTAAATGGCCTATTCATAGATAGCATATAGTGTATCACCACCAGGTTTTTGGACAAGCGTTTTAGCCTGGGGAAGTTAAACATGGTTGGGGTAGAATTGAACTATTTGGAAGATATTCAATACGCTATTATTAAATGATTTAGTTCTATTCTTAGACAGTTTGGAATACGAATTTGTTATAAAATTGGACTAATGGAATTGATCCTCTCACTTAATTTATTAGTAAATGTTTTCTGTACAGTTAGGGGTGGGGTCTTGAAACAATTATTAAAGAATAAGTTCTGTTCATTGCAATTGAGGTATGCTCTCATTGGAGTTGGCTTCTGTCTATTCCCGATTGTCTTACCTGCTCAGGGTTGGCTGATTACAGATTATCAATATTTCGTGGATCAGGCAGAGAGTGGTGGGTTGCTTGCAGGATTTACCCCGACCTATTCACAACAAGATCAGTTTTATGGTCCAGTACACTCCAATGCAGATATTATTGTTTCGCAATTTGGTTGTCCTCATTTTGGCGATTATGTGGAGACTGCAGGTTCCATCCATACAGGCATGTGTGGATTTGACATTTTTGAGGAATCATTCCGTGATTCAGTGGATGTTATTGAACTGCCCTCAGCAGCTTCTCTCAATACATTAAAGATGGCTGCGGACTACGTTTATACAGCAGATACAAAAGTAAATCGACCAGATACTTCATTAAGAGATACCTTGATGATGACGAAAATTCAATTTTCACCAGGGATGTTTAATGTCAGACAATGGGAGTATATTGTACCACCCTATACCACTGAGGGTCAGGGAGATGGAACATTCCTTGAAACCTATTTCAAGTATCATAATCATGAATTTGGTTGGGATACTTGTACTACCGATGGTTTTCACCACTTCGATTTTGATCCTCCAACGAACTCAGACGATTATTATTTAGATGCTGTGGTTATTGCGGACTCTGGGATTATTTATATCAAGGGAGGTCCCGTTCTGGTGGAAACACATACTGGAGCCAGGATCAGAGGTAGGTACACCATTATTACTGATTACAGGACTCCCTATAGAGCTCATTATGACAACCTGACCACTGATTATATTTACAATAACATCTGGCTGATGAAAGATATTGTATATGAGGGTTCTTATACCAATGGATATATACAACTGGGAAATCCAAATAGCCTTGGGCTGATTTCAGGCGCGAATATCATTGTAGCCAACACATCAGCCAATGGTGCTCGCAACAGTGCCAATGGAACCGATATCCGCATTAATGCTGCCATGATAACCTTGCGTTCATCCTTTATGGCGCAATACTGGCAAAACACATTAACCGATTACTGGCAGCCCCATCCCATACCCACTTATTCCACTGGTGATGGGCGAGGACTTAGTCCCTTTCACGAACCCACAGGTTCATCTGATATTAGAGGCGATATCATGATATACGGATCCCTGGCTCAGCAAAAGCGAGGACTTGTAAAGCGGAATAATCCAGGACCCTACGCGGTTTATCCCGGAGTCGGGTATGAACGCGACTATCATTATGATGAAAATCTCCGTCACCGGCTTCCCCCTGGCTTTGAACTGCTCAGAGATTCAGTATACACTCAGGAATGCTTATCGTATTTCCCACTCCATCTTGGCGATAGCTGGCAATACCAGGTGACACCTCTTGAGGCAACGGGTCCAGAGCTTGCGCATACGGAATTTCTCGAGGTGATGGATGAACTGGAAATGACGAATGGTAAAATCTATTATGAGATCCAAAATAACTATTCTGCCATGTCAGAATATGTAAGGATTGATACTACCTTCTTGAGAGTGTATATGTTTACTACTTCAGAAGAAGAACCCTTGGGGTTTGATACTTTGCTCTATGATCTTAATCGTCCTCGCTATGACTACCAACCAGTTCAACTCCTCGGTTCTGACTATTTCAAGGTCTTCAATTCGCAGGCCCCAACAGGTAATTGGGGAGACCACGATCATGCCCTTGACCACTATGGGGGTGAGGAGGAGTCACTTGTTTTTCGTCTCAGCTCAGGTGTTGGGCTATCCTACAAACGTGATGCTTTCACATCAGGAGATACCAGTCAGTTGATCTATACGAATATCGCTGGGGTAGAATATGGGGAGTACCTGGTCGGTATTGAGTCAGAGAATCAATCCATAACTCCAGCTCAATTATTGGTGTTGAATATCTTTCCCAACCCCTTCAATCCCAGCACAACTATTCGTTTTAGTTTGCCACAGAATTCTGATTTTCAGCTGGCCATCTATGATATGAATGGGAAGATGATCAGAAGCTATTCTGTGAGTGATCACCCTGCAGGGTGGAGCAATTTCATGTGGGATGGCAAGAATTCTCAGGGGAATCGAGTGAGTGCAGGAATCTACTTTTGTAGTTTAACAGCAGGGGATCTTTCAAGTTCAATTAAAATGGTATTGGTCAAATAGCCGTACATCCTTGCTTTTAGATTGTTGCTTTCACACGCTGCCTAACTCAGGTGAGTTACCAATATTCTCAGACCAATTCCCATTAAAATAAAACCACCCAGGATTTCAACCTTCTGACCCAACCATGGTCCAACCAGCCTACCAATCTGCGTTGAAAGCGCCGAGAGGATAAAAGTGATTATCCCAATAAGCAGACAGGGTAGCCAGATGTTTACATTGAGGACAGAAAAACTAAGACCAGCTGCCAGGGCATCGATACTGGTGGCAATGCTGAGTGTGATCAGAACCCAACCTCTGGAAGGATCAACGATGAGTTCCTTTTCATCGGGTACCATCCCTGAGTAAATCATTCTACCACCCACGATCGCCAAGAGGGCAAAGGCAACCCAGTGATCCCATGCACTGATGTAATCCACCACTGTCGATCCCAAGAGCCAACCAATGAATGGCATCACGGCTTGAAAGAGTCCGAAATGAAAAGCGAGACGAAATACGGCTCTGAGGTCCCGGACAAAACCTGCCGCTGCTGCAGTCATAGATACGGCTGAAGCATCCATGGCCAGACCGATTGCGATGAGGATCATTTCCAAAGTTGACATGCGCCATGATAAACATTAATGCAGGAATTTCATCAAAATAGAATGAAGCTAACCGACTGCCTTCGCCAGTATCGACCCCTATCGCAAAATCCTCAAAACCGCATAAAAACACGTGAAATGTTCCATATGTGCAAGGATATGTTCCATCTGTGATAGCCAGTTTCAATCCTGAACCTTAATTTATTGGTTGAATATCAGGAATATTTGCCAATAGACACTAGTTGTGCTAGCTTTGGGGCATACCATTTTGATCCACAACCAGTATTTATTCCTTCTGATTTTCAGAGCTGATTTACAAACTAACAAAAGGGGGATTTATGTTTTCCACGACTGAACAGAATTTAAAGTATTTTGTAAAAGTAAGTATTTTACTCATCCTCTTACTGAGTATGGGTTTTGCTGACTTTGATGCCGATGGTGTCGATCTAGTGGGTCGCTACACTTATGGCTATTGTCCTAATGTTCAAGCCAGGGGTGAATACGTATACTCGTCCAATGGTACTGTCTTCCAGGTTCTGGATATTCATACCTTAGATGCTCTGGGGGAAGTCATTACCGAAAGTATAGTGAGCGGCATCGCTATCTCTGGAAATTATGCCTACATCGCTAATTGGAGTGATGGCTTCAAGGTCATTGATATCACAGATCCTGCTGTACCCGTGCTGGTAGCACAGATAGATTTTCCGGGACAATGTTGGGATATCTCAGTCAGCGGAGACTATGCCTATCTTGGGAATGATGTTGAGGGTTTGCGTATCATTGATATTTCCAATCCATTAGCACCAACCCATATAAGTACCTTTGTTCCTGTTGAAACTGCAGCCTTCGAGTATACACAAGTGATTGATACCATCGCATATGCAGCTTCTAAATCGGGTTTATACATCCTCAATGTGAGTGATCCCAGCACCCCCGTTCAATTGGGGTATTCTCCAGCCGAGAATGGTTCCTGGAGTGTGGCTGTTGTTGATACAATTGCTTTTTTACCTGAATTCGGATCAGGAATCCGTCTGGTCAATGTTGCTGATCCAACCAATCCCATAGAATTGGGATATTTCCCCACACCTGATCAAGCATATTGGGTAGAAGTTGTGGACACGCTTGCCTATGTGGCTGAGAGGTGGTCAGGTATTCAGATCTTGGATATATCAGATCTGACAGCCCCAGATTCGGTGGGCATGTTTCCAGTTGAATATGCCGATGGTATGCACATCCAGGGGGATAGTCTTTATCTGGCATCTTCAAGTTGGGGGCTCAAGCAAATAGATATCAGCGATGGATTAAACCCGGTCCTGCTGAATGAAAATCCTGGTGGTGGTTATGCGCGGGATATCTACACAACCAGCACGCACACTTATGTCACTTTGAGGGGTCTCGGTGTGGGGGTATTTATTCAGGGTGAAGATGTGGAACCTGAGATGATTGCACTCCTGGAAATGGACAATCCTAATAGCTTGAACGGAAGTGGGGATTATCTGTATGTCATAGAAGATCCAGACATACATATCATTGATGTTAGTGACCCACTCAACCCTCAGATCGTATCAACCTGGTATGAAGGAGCTGCACTGACTTCTTATGTAGTTGGTCATCTACTTTTTGTCGGTGGTAACCCTGATATTCAAATCCTGGATATCAGTGATGCCTCAAATCCTGTATTGGTTGGAGTCCTGGATGGCTTGCCCTGGGTACCATTCGATATCAAGATTCAAGGACGCTTTGCCTATGTGGTAAATCGCGGAGGTGGCTTCTGGATCATCGATATCGCCGATCCCACCTCACCGGAAACTGTTTCAGGGTTAGAAACATTCGATTATGCATGGCGTCTTGATGTATCTGGTCAATATGCATACATCGCGGACCGCTATTCGGGTTCCGTCAGAATAATTGATATTAGTGATCCCACCAACCCTTTTGAAATATCAGATATTGGTGTTGGTTGGCTCATACAGGATGTTGTCAGTTCGGGACGATATGTCTATGGACTGAGTGCCTGGGATGGTGTCCGCATCATCGATTGTGCTGATGCCTATAATCCAGTTGAAGTGGGTTATTTTAACACGGGTGGCTATGCCCAGCGTCTCCACGCTGCAGATGGGATCATAAATGTTGCTGACGGTGGCGGTGGTTTTTATAAGCTGGAGACGGCTTTCAAACAGCAGATATTTACTGTCAATTCGACTGGTGATGACATGGATGCCAATCCTGGTGATGGTATTTGTGATGATGGCACAGGAGATTGCACGCTACGAGCGGCAATAAATGAAGCCAATGCTACGCCTGGCTACAATGAAATTGCATTTAACATGGAGGGAGAGGGACCACATTCTTTTGTGCCCAATCTGGCCTTGCCATGGATCACTGAATCAGTTTTGCTGGATGGTAGCAGTCAACCCGGATATGCCGGAACCCCCCTGATCGCAATAAATGGATCGGTAGCCGGTACCAGCAACGGCCTCGTAATCTCGACCTCCCATTCCACAGTGAAGGGCTTGGCTGTCGGGCACTGTGGTTTAGAAGTTGGTGAAGAGTGGGGTAGTGGTATTCTCATTCGAAACGGAGCAGGAAACGTTGTGCAGGGCTGTTTTGTCGGTTTGAACACAACGGGCAGTACTGCAATGGGTAATACAATTGGTGTTTATTTGGAGAATGCTAAGTATAACCTGATAGGGGGATTGACTCCTGAGTCTCGAAATGTGATTTCTGCAAATTACTGGGCGGGTATCGACATTTCGGCACCCTCCGAAGGTGGTAAGAATCATGTCCTAGGTAATTATATCGGACTTGACCATACTGGTACCACTGCCATTGGTAATGGTGGTGGCATAAACTTGTACACGGGTGGAAATTTAATTGGTGGTCCGTATCCTGGTGCAGGGAACGTAATCTCGGGGAACTATGATAATGGCCTCGGACTGTCTCTAGATGGAGATGAGGGGGAACCCAATGTAATAAGCGGGAACTTCATTGGAACTGACCACACTGGAACGTTGGCAGTTGGCAATGGAAATGCGGGCGTGATGGTAGGTAGCCCGGGCAATATTATCGGTGGGTCTGAAGCGACTGCCCGAAATATTATATCGGGGAATTTAGAAGGTGTCACATTCGCTGGTGAAGAAGCCATCAATAATAGCGTTCAGGGTAATTATATCGGTACTGATGTGTCCGGGAATAGTGCCCTAGGGAATACCAGCACAGGAATTCTAATATTGTCACCCAATAATCATATTGGTGGGACTCCGCCAGGAGCTGGAAACCTCATTTCAGGAAATCAATGGGGTGGTATCAGTATTGGATATTCTGGGGCACCCTTGGTAGCGAATGGCAATACAGTTCAAGGGAACCTCATAGGGACAGATCAAAGCGGCACGTTAGCAATACCTAACTATTTTGGTGTTATCATCGACGAATCAGCCTCCAATAATATTGGGGGTAATGTGGCTGGTTCAGCCAACATTATTTCTGGGAACACCCTTGGAGTGGTTATCAGAGGGTCTGCTGCAACCGATAATACTGTTTCAGGTAATCTCGTAGGAACCAATCTCGAGGGCACGGAAGCGTTGGGGAATGATCGCTGGGGAATCCAAATGAGATCAGGTGCTTCGAATAACCTCATCGGCGGGACCAGTGAAGCAGCCGCTAATGTGATTGGAGGAAACGGGTATGGTGGTGTAGGCATAGGCTGGGATGGTGTGAGTACTGGCAATGTAGTTCAAGGGAATATTATTGGCTCAGATAGATCGAGAACCCTTAACCTTGCGAACTCTAGATCGGGTATTTCCATTTATGGCGCAGCAACGGATAACCTTATTGGTGGTGATTCGGATGGTGCTGGTAATCTCATCGTCAATAGCGAGCTTGCTGGAATAAACATCAATAGTACCAATAACGAAGTAAATAATAGATTTTCCCGGAATATGATGCATTCCAATGGGGAGATAGGTATTGATCTAAGCCTGAGTTCGTCATATCCATACACTGATGGGGTCACTGAAAATGACGAGGGTGATGGAGATGATGGCCCCAACCATCTTCAAAACTTCCCTGCATCACTCAATGTGGGAGTTGATGATGGGGGTGACCTACTAATACAATATTTGGTCGATTCTGATATTGAAAATTCAGAATATCCCATCGAAGTGGAATTCTTTCTATCAGATGAAGATGGAGAGGGTCAATTATTTCTGTATTCCAATTTTTACACCACAGCTAATCATGAGCTAGGATTAAAGACTATTGTCTTGGGTCCTGTAGGGAACTATGGTCTGGAAATGGGTGACTACCTGGTTGCCACTGCAACTGATGCAGCAGGAAACACTTCTGAATTTTCCCACACGACTCAGGTCACATCTTATGTGGGAGTGGCTGGTCTTGAGGCACTACCCACTGAATTCACTCTGGAACAGAACTATCCTAATCCATTTAACCCCTCCACAACAATAAGATATGGGTTGCCAGAGACCTCTGATTTACGTCTGACGATCTATGATCTGCATGGGAGGGTTGTACAGAGCTTATCGGAGAGTAATCGACCAGCTGGATGGGTCAATTATGAGTGGTCCGGTACCAACATGAGTGGCGAACCAGTAAGTACAGGTGTTTATCTCTGTCGACTAGAAGCCAGAAATTATACCAAGACTATTAAGATGGTATTCTTGAAGTAAAAATTTATCCATCGCGCGCCAGGGCGAAGTCCAGAATGGACGACGACTGGTAGCCTTGGCGTAGATGGATGGTTAACTGAAGTAAGGAATAGGATTTATTACCAGTTAAGTCAAATTAATAGATAATCATCAATAAGGGGACATCATGAATGCAAGATGCAAGTATCGTATCAGATCAAGCCTGAGTATTGTCCTATGGCTGTGGTTCACAACCGGTTTGTCATTCGGGCAAAATATTGATGAGATCAACATCCTTCTAGATGACCCTGAATTAATCCAAAAAACTTTGAATAACACAAACTTCTCACAGCCACAGGCCGGGCTGAGGGATCTGGATTTTTCCTTTCAGATGATTGCTTATGCTGAATATGATCCCTATGACTATTCAGCGGTCTGGTACCCCACTGAGGGCAGCCGTGGTCTCTGTGCTGGATCAGATCTTGATGGGGATGGACATCAGGAAATTTTTGCTGTTCATTATGGAAATGGAAGTGGTGTGGTAGGCTTTGAAATGGATCCCGGCGGTGATACGTTGAGGATGATATGGAATTCTGCGCTGACTCCCACGAGCTATAACTTAGGTACACGCTTTGTTCAGACTGGAGATCTTGATGGGGATGGATATGGAGAAATCGTCTTTTTCCGGGGCAGATATTCAGACGATCCAAATCGTGGACTTTACATATACGAATGGAATGGTGCCAATGATGGCTATGACCTCGCCTATCACAATACCCTATTATCGTTAAGCGGTGATTTGGTTTCTGATATGGTTATTGAACACTTCCTGATTGAGGATGTGGACGATGACGGAACTCAGGAGCTGATTTTCGCCAATAATGGTTTAACCATGGGGTTTGATCGTTCTGAGGATTTTTTCTCAATCCTGAGCATCACAGGAGACATTGGCTCTGGATCTGAAGTCTTGACCGAAGAATTCTGGATCAGTCCCAGGGATGTAGACCGTGATGGATTCATTGATGACGGTCTCGGAGGTGGAAGTGGTCTGAATGTCCAAGTCTGTGACACTGACGGTGATGGTCTCAAAGAAGTCTTCTGCCACCCATACAATTATTTTAATATGTTCTTTTTCGAAGCCACCGGACCAGATAGCTATAGTCTGGGTGATACAACCAATATTCAATTCACTTTTCCCGACGATAATGCTCAGCTCATGAATGCAGCCGTATCAGATATGGACGGTGATGGAGCTGATGAGATTTATATAGGGAATTGGATGACCGGTGATGTTTACATGATCCAGGATACTGATGGAGATGCGACCTCTCTACTCCTCAGTGAAATAGTCGTTCTCGGTGAAAATATCGGCGCGCAATTTGGAGCATTGGCCTTCGATTTTGATTCAAGCGGAACCGATGAGATTTACTTTGGTGGTTCTGCCGTTTTTGGTGCTGATATCCGTGTCTGGGATGGTGAGGAGTTCAGTAGCTATCAGTCCGATCCAGAATCGGATGGATTCCTGCCCAAAATGGATGTAGCTGATATGAATGGTAATGGAATTCCAGAACTAATTACAGCACATCAGATGGTTTCAAACTATCCACAGAAAATTATTCGGGTTTTAGAGTACCTTCCTGATGATCCATCAAATTCAAGATGGTCATTCACACCAGTTTACAATGTTGGTTATACGGATGATTGGGGCAACAGCTATGCGCCAATTTTAGGTGATTACAATGATGATGGATATTTAGATGTTTTTATCACTCAGGGTGGGGATCAGCTCAATTATCTATACCACAATACTGGATTGGGATATTTCCAACGTGTCTGGGAAGGTGATATCTACTCAGATAGAAACTGGTCAAATACAGCCACCTGGGGTGATTATGACAATGATGGTGCCCTTGATCTTTTTGTCGCAAATGGTGGTGGAGGAGAACTCAATGCACTTTACCATAACCTAAGGGATGGAAGCTTTGAGAGGATATACTCTGGTAGTATAGCCAACGAAACTGATAATTCCCACGGTGCCAGCTGGGGCGATTATGATAATGATGGCTACCTAGATATCTATATCGCGAACTCTCAGGGCAGCGCAGACTCGCGCAATTCTCTTTATCACAACAATGGAGATGGAAGTTTTAGCCAGATAAATGCTGGTTGGATTGTTCAGGATGCCGACGATTCGAACTGTGCTACCTGGTGTGATTATGACAATGACGGTGACTTGGACATGTATGTTGCCAATTGTGGAGCAAATTCACTCTATCGCAACGAAGGCGACGGGTCGTTCATCAAAATACTTACGGGAGTACTGGTAGAAAATGATGAGTGCTCTCAGGGTGCCAGTTGGGCTGATTATGATAATGATGGAGATTTTGACGTATTTGTGACAAATAGTCTTGATCTCTCGAGCCAGTTTTATCAAAACCAGGGTTCAGGCGAATTTATTGAGATCGTCGTTGGTGACATTGTTACAGATAATGCCCAATCCTGGGGGAGTGCCTGGGGAGATCTGGACAATGATGGAGATCTGGATCTTTTTGTGGCCAATAGTAATGAACCTTATGAGCAAAACAATTTTCTATACTTGAATCAAGGTGATGGAACTTTCACTGGAGTGTACGATAATTTGCTTAATTACAATAATTTACTAGCCATCGGTAGTGCCTGGGGTGACTATAACAATGATGGTGCACTCGATCTTTTTGTCGGAATAGATGGTGGTCGGAACCTGCTTTATGCCAATCAGGGAAATTCGAATTCATGGGTGAATATCAAATGTATTGGTACCTTATCCAACAGATCTGCCATTGGTGCTAAAGTTCGTGTCAAAGCCCTTATCTATGGCATGGATTCTTGGCAGGTGAATGAAATCAGTGGACAAACCGGAGCTTTCGGTCAAAACAGTCTCAATGCTGAATTTGGTCTTGGTGATGCTGACCTCATCGATTCTCTCCGTATCGAGTGGCCCTCTGGTATGATTAATGAGTATACAGATATTCAAGTCGATGAATTTTATATCATTCAGGAGGGATCCGCTTTACAGGTTTCAGCTGACACATTGGCCTGGGGGGAGGTATTTGTGGGTAGTGCAACCACACTAACCCTGGAATTATCAAATCTGGGACCAGAATCCATTCAACTTGACAATATTAGTATAGATAATTCAGTGTTTACTACTGATCTCACATCGCATCAGATTCAACCTGGAGTTTCATCTGCATTATCCGTCACTTTTGAGCCTACCTTGACAGGATATTTTGAGGGATTTCTCACTTTCACATCAAGTGATCCTCTAGCGCCGAGCGATAGCATTTTTCTCTCAGGTCAGGCCATATTGGCTCCTGATATTGCGGTATCTCCTGATAGTGTGATAGTTACTCTATTGCCAGGAGCAACTTATACTCAAATCATAACTATCGATAATATCGCTGGTGAAAGCGAACTCTACTGGACAGCCCACCTGGAAACAGGTGATGTGGTCGGCACGGTCACCTTTACAAAGGATGATTATGCATTATGGAATGAGCCAGAAAGCCAGGATCGGATAACCGACAACGTTTGGATAACCCGAGCAAATAGCCAGGGTATTTTTAATGCTGCCGTAGAATCTAATTACGCTTTTGAGGCATCTCCCTGGGATACAGAATGGGCTTATGGATATTCAGATGATTTAGAACCTGAGGATTATGAGGTGTGGCGTGACGCCATCAATGGTGAGCCGCCAGGTATGATTGATCAGCCGCTCTCTCTCCATTTGATATCAGAGGATATTTATCTTGATGTTTTATTCCATATTTGGACCCCTGGGGGTAATGGGGGAGGATTTTCATATACCAGAACGGCTACCTCACCAGAATGGATAAATCTATCCGCTGATTTGGGCTCTCTAGGCACTGGGGAAAGTGTTTCCTTAGAGTTGTTGCTGGACGCCCTTGAAATGCAGGCAGGTACTCATCTTGCAGAAGTGGTGATCAATAGCAATGATCCTGATGAGTCAGAAATAATCATTCCAGTTGAGTTGGAAGTAAGTATTGCACCAGACATTTATCTCGAAATTGATACCCTCGAATTTGGCAATGTCTTCAATGGATATTCTGATACACTTGTTATTCCCATCGAGAATTGGGGTTCGGCAAATCTGGTCGTGTCAGATGCATCAGCTGATCTGGCCGATTATGCGGTGGGCACTCAGTCTTTTGAAGTGTTACCTGATGAGGTGTATATGCTGGATGTTTTCCTGTCTCCATCAGCACCAGGTGACTATACAGGAGAGTTGACGCTGACAACTTCCGATCCAGATGAGGAACTCTTCACAATCACATTGATGGGGAGCAGTATAGATCCACCCATCGTAGGTGTAGAACCTGATTCACTATATGCTGACTTGCTAACTGATGAGACCCTGGTTCAAAATATGACCATATCAAATACTGGATTGAGCGAACTCATCTATGAGATCCGTTCAGTTTCAGTGGAAAACCTACCGGGGACAAGTACGGTTCCTGATGCAAGTCTGTTGGCAGGACCCCGCTATGGTTGGGAGGAATGCTTTGGTGAGAATTTAGATGAACTTATCCAGGACAATTGGGGCAGGTCGGGTAAGCCTGGACCCCGAGCAAATGTTCAGAACACAGTAAACGAGACCAATCTCAGGGATCTCAGAGAAACCTGGCAGTTGCTTTACACAGATCCACAGGAATTCGGAACGGTTGATGTTCAACATGTTTATGGTAGCACAACCGTAGATGAATTGCTTGTCAAAATCGAAGGTTATACTGAGTTCGATGACATGGTATATGTGATTTATATCGATATAGACCAGAATATAGATACCGGACTGGATACTGAAGAAGATGGGCTGGGCTGGTATCTGGGTGTTGAATATGCAATGATAAGCACAGGTCAGGGATTCGATGGATTTTTTCTCATCGATGAAGAGTCTCAAGATTTTGTACTTTTGGATACACTGACTACAAATATTGTTGAGACAAACTCGATTGAGAGAACCATGGGTGCTCATATCAGCCATTTCGAAGGTACATCGGCCTTCAATTTTGCGATTTGGTGTGATAGTGGACTTGAGGATCAGATTCCGGATTTTGGGTCTGGACATATCACTTTTCCACTCTCTACCACCTGGTTGGATTTTGAACCAGAAAGTGGCACTATTGCAGCAGGTGAGCAGCAAGACGTCAACGTAACCTTTGATGCAGCTGACATGTATGGAGGTGAATATTATTCACAGATCACAGTCAAAAGTAATGATCCTGGATCACCTGAAGTTAGCACTCACGCCCACTTATCTGTAACTGGGGTGCCAGACATCCAAATTGCAGAAGAAGCGCTCTCTTTTGGAAACATATTTGTGAATTATGAATCAATCCTAGAATTCGAGGTGCGAAATACAGGGACGGACTCTCTCCACATCAATAGCATAACCGTTGACAATCCAGTATTCACAATCTCACCTACAGCATTAAATATTCAACACAGTGAATCTGCCTTTATATCAGTGAATATATCACCTGAAATAGTTGGTGAATATGATGGCATCATAAGTCTTCTCTCTGATGATCCTGATAATGGAAACCTATCGTTACAGGTGCATGCCACAGCCTGGATGGCGCCAGAAATCGGAATAGACCAGAATTCACTGGTGCATAATGTTTTTGGAAGTGTCGAGGTGAGAGATACCCTTATCATTTCCAATAACGGTGGGAGTGATCTGAACTATTTCATTCACATTGAGGAGCTTGGAGAGACCAGAGACGCCGGTGGTCCAGACGCATTTGGTTACTCCTGGATGGATTCCAATGAGCCTGGTGGTCCTGAATATGAGTGGATCGATGCCTCAGGAGGTGTCCAATACTATTTGTATGATGATGATTTTGTAACTGAGATACCCCTGGGATTCGAGTTTGAATACTATGGCACTCCCTACAACAATATCAATATCATGTCCAATGGTTGGGTGAGCTTTCATACGACAAGTACCTGGTATCCCTATGTAGTGCCACACGAGTACGATTATGAATACAATGGAGCCATAGCTCCCTTCGCTGGTGATCTATATCCTCCTGAAGGTCAAATATACGTATTGGAGATGGGATCAGCCCCTGACAGACGGACAATCATTGAGTACAACCATGTCTCATGGTGTTGCTCAGGTCCTCCTTTTATGACGTTTCAGGTGATCTTTTATGAGAGAACCAACCGTATCCGATTTCAATATCAGGATTTAAACGGAAATTACCCACAATCTCTGGGCATCTCAAATGAAGACAATAGCATTGGCATGGGAAATGGTGGATTTGATGATACTTATATCAATCCTGATATCGTTTCAGACAACTATGCCATTGAATTCGCAAGTCAGATAGATTGGGTTAATGTTGAACCACTTACAGGTACAATACCTGCGGGTATGAGTGAAACCCTGGCCATCCTCATCGATGCTACCACTCTTGAGAATGGTAGCTATGAGGCTCAGCTCACAATTGATAGTAATGATCCTGAGTTGCCCCGCACAGCCGTTCCTGTCCTCGTATATCTGCAGGGAGTTTCAGTTGATGGGGAGGGGTTGCTTCCTGTTTCCTACAGTCTTGAACAGAACTATCCAAACCCTTTTAACCCCACCACAACTATCCGTTATGGTCTACCTGAGAATTCCGATGTGAGATTGATTATTTATGATATTAAGGGTCGAGTCGTACAACAATATATAGCAGAGGATCAAGCCGCGGGCTGGGTCGATATGGAATGGAATGGCACCAATTCTAAGGGTGAACTAATGAGTACAGGGGTTTATCTCTGTCGCTTAGAGGCGGGTTCTTTTGGCAAAACTATTAAGATGGTGTTTATGAAATAATTGTTGATCAATGCTCGGGACAACAGCACAGGGATTAGGATAAACCCCTAATCCCTGTACTTATAAAGATGGGGGTATCATGGGAAACAGTCTTTTTAACAGGGGTTTAGGGTTTCTTCTCCTGATTGCATGTTTTAGTCGCACGCTCGCCGCGCCAATACCGTACGACCCAATCCCAAATACAGTGAATCCAGTTGTACTGAATGAAGTTAGAGACCTCAAGATCTTTCTGGCTGTCATCAATGACAATAATACGGGGAATGTGGAACGTGGAAAAAAAGGCCTTTATATAGGACCTGATGACTTTTTAACAGTATCTGTGTTCTTTCGTTTACACCTTGATACCTGGCGTTTCGCTCTGACTTATAACAATGTGACCTCTCGTAAAGAGGAATATCGATATGATCTGATTTTTGGTGGTCTCTCAAAACGCTATGAAAAGAATGGGATTGAGGTGAAACCAGAGCTTGGCTTAGTGTGGAAAGGCGATTGCGGCGGAGATGAAATCCAGAATGGCTTCCACCGGATGAAGGATCTTCCAGAGTTGTTTGTGCCATATTGCGATGGGGGACTGGCTGCCTTTGCAGCGGCCATGGTTTCCAAACCAATTCAACTTTCTCGTCCTTTCACAGGGGTACTCTCATCATCAATGGAAATCAGACTTATTTCAGATCTGGTACCTTCTAGGTTTAGTCCCATGCTGGGATATCAAGCAGAGGTGTGGCCTGGCCGGTTACAGATAGAAATGCTGGCCGGGGCTCGCTTATACATCAATGAAATTGATGAATACTCAAATATGGTACGTTCCGGAGCTTTTGCAGCTGTGAATGCTAAAATCAGAGTCTATCAGAATTTCTATTTTGATACGGGTATTGCTGTTTTTCCATCACAGAACCTGGAAAATGATCCAATCTATAAGGACAAGGATCACAACTATATCCCACAGATCTCCATGGTCTTTTCATGGAATAGTGCCTGGTATGGACTATATAACTATTTGGAGTATTAATCACATCAATTATCTTTAATTATATCCTGTAAGTCATTGTAAATCAGAGAGGATGATAAAAACAATGAATTCCACATGTTACTTTTTTCGATCATCCTGGGTCCTGAGAACAACAAAGAAAATACTCGTTTTATTTGGTCTTGCATCAATTCTTAGTAATTGCACATTTAGATCCATTCATCAGCCTGATCTGGCTGCCCCTGATAGCTCATTTATAGTCACATTTCTGATAGATCGGGAAATTGGAAGACATGGTGAATATCGTGATGCACTTCCGTATTTTGGTGTTTTGCTGCCTAACGGGTGGGGCGTTGATGATTCTCTTGCTTATCAACACGCTGGAGGACCAGGATGGATTCGATACTCTATTGAATATTCTGACACAATGGAGATTATTGATCCTGCACCGTCGGGTTACTATTGGTGGGTTGGTCTTGATACCATAACCTCAATTATTCCACAAGGGATGGTAGATGCTGAAATTGAGATATTTACTGATTCCCAGGAAGGGACATTTTTACTTGACTACATGTTAGGACACACAGAAACCACGGAAGGCTTCCGAGATGATGATTCAGGGCTCGATAAGGTTAGATCTAATGAACATCCCGTTTCAATAAATGCGCCCATGAATATATCCGTTACAAGTACTAATGACTCGGGAATCGGTTCACTACGTCAAGCACTTTCAGAGATCAGTGCTCGAGGAACTATCAGCTTTGAAATCCCTGGCATCGATAGTATTCAACTCGATAGTCAACTCGTCGTGGACCGAAGTGTGACTATACTGGGACCGACTGACTCAGAAATATCCCTTTTGGGGGGAGACACCTCTCGCATCATGCAAATTAATTCGCACCTTGATGTTTCAATCTCAGATCTAACATTTAAAAATGGAAATGAGGTTGGCAAACCAGGTGGAGCAATCTTAACCGAAAATACTGGATCCAATCTTGAAAATGGATCGCTTACGATTTCCAACACTAATTTCATGAATAATAATGCCATAGATGGTGGTGGGCTATATATCTCAAATACCCAGTTGACCCTTGAGAGCTGCAACATTTTAAACAATACAGCTCAGTTTGGTGGCGGGGGAATTTACGCATGGAACTCAAATGTGGATATATTCTCAACATTGATTCTCAACAATTCGACAACTTCCACAATTGATACATACGCTGGCGGTATATATCTGGACGGTGGGCGTTCCATGATTGCCAATTCACTTATCACCGGAAACTCATCAGGATCTCAAGGCGCTGGATTATATCTTTCATATTCCCTGGAATTATCAATTGTCAATACAACCATTATAGATAACGGTACGATGAATGTTGAGGGTAGCAACATTTATATGCAAGATAATGGTGAAGTGTCTGTGCTGAACTCGATTATTGGCAATATACAAAATATGGGGATTGCACCTCTAGACGTAGCCCAGGAATTAATGACTTTCTACCACTCAGATCTTGTGGGAAGTAGTAGCCTTCAGTTTTGGACGGGTGAAAATAACATTTCTGATAGCCCCCTTTTTGTTGATCCAAATTCTGATGACTACCATCTACAACCCAATTCACCCTGTATTGATGTTGGCGCCCCCTGGAGTCAACAGGATAGTGATGGGAGTATTGCAGATATGGGTGCCTTTACAACTCAGAATATTGCTGGGACCGGTGAATATCCCTCTGGCGTAATTGGGGGAATCTATTCCGGTGCGATATCTAGCGATGTGGTATTGGCAAGTGATCTCATTTTACCTGAAGGTTCCACACTCACCATTGCTCCCGGAGTAGTCATCACATCAACAGGTTTTTCAAACAAAATCATTGTCTATGGAACTTTAGACGCGCTGGGCACGGAGCAAGATACCATCAAATTTGTTGGCGGACCAGAGGGTTGGGATGGGATCGAGTTCATTGGAGAGAGTGCCTCTGGTAGTCATATGCAATATTGTCAGGTCTCAAATTCTCTCAAGTACGGTATTGCCCTACTTTCCAGCTCACCCCGAATAGAAAATTCATTAATCTCCAATAATGGTTTGGATGAGGAGATGGGTAGGGGTGGCATATATAGTGAGAATTCAGCTTCTCAAATCACCAATACTCAGATTGTTCGGAATGAGAACCATGACTACCGTGGAGGTGGAATTTCAGCCTTTGAGTCTTCCCATCTTGTTTTGAGCGATGTCGACATCTCTGGCAATTATTCAGTTGGTGAAGGAGGAGGAATCTCAATTTATAATTCCAGTATTGTCCTGGAAGGTGTGAGGGTCGCAGAGAATGTTGCTCAATGGAACGGTGGTGGTATATCTTCCTACAATGCTTCTCTAAGTATGGTGAATTGTGATGTCATCAATAATATCACCGCTGAAGGCGGAGGTGGCGGTATTTCAATTATTCATGAAGAATGGTATGGCTTGGGTAGAATGACGGATTCAGGTGTAAGAGAAGCTGGATTCACTCATCTCAAAGACGTAAATGTTGACCACAATTCTGCAAACTATGGTGGTGGTATTTCCACCCAGGGATTGGGCAGCATTCTGTTTAATGGTGTATCAATTACTAGAAATAACGCGACTGAATTCGGAGGTGGATTGGACAGCTGGAATTCAAACCCTCTGATGGTAAATATTACGCTGGCAGATAATTCTACTGAGAGTGGATATGGGCAAGGAATGTCCATACGAAGTGGCTCAAGACCATTATTGATTAACTCGATCGTCTGGGGTGAACCAGCTCAGGATATAAGATTTTACAGCCCAGATACCAGTACGTTCATGGTTGCTTTTTCTGATATTCAAGATGGTGAAGAGTTGTTTGAATTCGAAGCTGATGCAAATGCAGTTATATATTGGGAGACAGGCAATTTTACAGCTAATCCCCAATTCACCGATCCTGATGAGAGTGACTATGAAATTTGGATTACATCACCCTGTATTGATGCCGGGGTGGCACAATATGAGTGGGAAGGTGAGATACTTGTCAACCTTTCAGAAGATGAATATGTAGGAACTGCCCCAGATATAGGAGCTGTTCAAGTGGGATTGCCTGCAGGTAATTCTCCTGACCCGGTTGCTCCAGCTGAATTCGCTTTGTCTGCAAATTTCCCCAATCCTTTCAACACCACTACCACTTTGCACTATTCACTTCCGATATCATCAGAGATTAACCTGGAGATATTTGATATTCTGGGTCGAGAGATCGTTACCCTTGTGGACCATCCACAGGAAGCTGGCAATTATTTTGTGCGTTGGGATGGGAAAAACTCCGCTGGTCTCAATATGAGTACAGGTCTGTATTTTTATCGACTCAGTGCTCAAGCCACTGAGTCAAGCAAGATAGAATTTTCGAAGGTTCGCAAAATGGTACTCATTAAGTGAGATATTCACCTCTCGCTCTCATTCTGTGGTTAGGGTGTTTTGGGCATGAGGTCAGGGCTCAATCTCCAAATCTATACGTCAACGAGTTTCTGGCCTCAAATTCCTCTGTCAATATTGATCCTGATTTTTCACGATTTACAGACTGGGTAGAAATATATAATGCTGAGGATATCACCATCGATGTGGGAGGATACTATCTCACTGATAATTTCAATGTGCCTGATAAATGGCAATTCCCTCCAAACTCTATCATACAGCCAGGTGAGCTACTTCTTGTTTGGACGGATGGGCAGGACAGTCTGGGTCATACCAGCTTCAAACTGAGTAAAGACGGTGAGGAGATCGGTCTGTACGATGGGTTGGGAAATGAAATTGATACAGTCACATTTCCACCACAAGTTACTGATATCTCTTTTGGTCGTGATGCTGATGGTTCGCAGGATTGGGTTTATTTTAGTGATCCTACCCCAGGTGCGGCGAATTCGACACCTGGAACATCTGGAAATTTGCGAGGATCCGCTCCCGTTTTTTCTCTCCAGGGAGGTTTTTATGAAGGTTCTATCAGTCTTGAAATGGAATCTAATCTAAGCAACTCTGAAATCAGATATACCCTGGATGGGTCAAAACCCACAAATACCTCAGAATTGTATACCGGACCCATTAACCTTCATTCAACCGCTGTGGTTCGAGCAGTAGGCTATTCCCCAGACCTTGCCTCTAGCCTGGTCACCACAAACACTTACATCATTGATGACTCCTCAGAATTACCACTTATCTCTCTGTCCACCAACCCAGAATATTTATGGGACGAGGCATTTGGCATATTGAGTAATGGTGAGGATTGTCAGGGTGTAGAAACCGCTAATAGTTGTCAAAGCTGGGAACGCCCTGTGCATTTCGAGTATTTTGAACGAGATGGTGCTCTCAAAGTTAGCCAAACCACCGGGTTAAAGGTGAGAGGAACTACAAGTTGCATATTTCCACGCAAGCAGCTTGGACTTTATGCCAGAGATAAGTATGGAGAGGATGAATTTTCCAATCAATTTTTCAGGGACAAATATCTCGCCTCCTTTAAACGTCTGATCTTTCGGCCTGGAGCAGCGGATGGTATCGGAAACCAATACTGGGGGACCATGTTCCGTGATGAAATGATAGCCACTCTGGTAAAAGATAGAATGGATATTGATTATTCTGCCAGTCAACCGGCTGTCCTTTTTCTCAATGGTGAGTATTTTGGCGTACATAATATCCGTGAAAGGGTGAAACAACACTATCTGGCTGCAAACTATGGGTATGATTCTAATAAGCTGGATATTCTGGAAAACCCCTATAACGGCGGTGTCTATCAGGGTGATGCTCAGCACTATACTAACATGCTTGATTTTCTTGGGAATAATGATATCTCAATCTTGGAAAACTATGAAATTCTTAAGACACTTATGGATGTTGATGAATTTATCAACTATCAGATTGTTGAACTATATATAGCAAATATTGAATGGGGTAACTTGAATATCCAATGCTGGCGTCCTAAAACTGAGGATGGAAAGTGGCGCTGGGTATTATGGGATGTGGAAGGAAGCTACAATATTTATCCAGATGGTCGCACGAGTCACCTGGTTGACCCATTCCAGTATGGAGAAGATAATTTTCTCAGACATCGTTGGTTATTCGAACAACTCCTGACCAATACAGAATTCAAAAATGATTTCATCCAACGCTTTACAGCCCATCTGAATACCAGTTTTCATCCAAATCGAGTCATGAATATCATCGACTCGTTAAAAGCGGTAATTGAACCTGAAATGGACCGTGATATAAATAGATGGGCCGGTGAGTGTCAGGACGATTGTGGTGTCAGCTCACCGCTTTGTACTATCTCTTCATTCACTGCATGGGAAGAAAATATTGATCGAATGCGTGTTTTTGCCACGGGACGACCCAGTCGGATGCGCAGACACATATTTGACAAATTTGGATTAACAGATATTGTCAGCCTGACACTCAGTACAGCTGGATCCGGGGCAGGAAGCTTGTTGATCAATGATGTTGAAGTGACAGATAGCATGGCCACAGGTGGTTATTTTACTGATGTCCCTTTAAGAGTATCGGCAATTCCGCATGCTGGATCGAGATTTGTGGGATGGTTTTCGGGGGATGAGGCTCAATCAAATTCCATTTCCATTATACTTTCAAGTGATTCAACTGTAACTGCCGTTTTCGAAGTTAATGACCAAAGCTTCCTGGGTTCAACCATCACTTCCAACACTTCTTTGAATCTGACAGAATCTCCTTTCCTGGCTCAAAGAGATGTGGTTGTGGAGGCAAATGTTACCCTGAGTATCGAGGCTGGTGTGGAGATCCAAATGGCAGATCAGGCCAATATCATTGTTTATGGCAGTATTGTGGTGAATGGAAATGAAGAATACCCTGTGACCATAGGTCCTGAACCGAATAGCGTTGATCAAACCTGGGGTGGTATATACATAGAGAATGCAACTGGTGTATCATCCCTGACACACCTCAGATTACAGAGAGCATCCCACGGTTCCGATCCCTTTCTACAAAAAGCTGCCATCTCCGGAAATAACTCGACCGTCCAACTGACCGATGTGACTCTATCTGATGTAATGCTACCGGTTTATATGGAATCATGCGATGTCACCATAAATGGTATATCAATAGACACACATATTTTGGAGGGCGACTATATCCATATTCGCAAGGGTACAGCTCTCATCGAAAATTCAAGTTTCCAGGGTAAGGATGTTGCCAGAGATGTTGATGTGATTGATTGTGATGAAGTTGAAAGTGCCCTGATACGCGGAAACAAATTTTATAATATTCAGGGAGATGCCATTGATTTTGGAGATGGATCTCATTCGATTGTCATCCAGAATAATCAAATTTTCAATTGCCTGGATAAGGGAATATCAATTGGTGAACACTCCTCAGCCAGGATTGAAAGAAACGTGATATTAAACTGTCTGGAAGGGATAGCCATTAAGGATAGTTCTGATGCAGTCATAAATCAGAATACCCTGCTTGGAAATGATACGGGCATTGCTATTTATGAAAAATTCCTAAACTCGGGCGGAGCTAGTGCTTTTATTTTCAACACCATTTTCAGTAATTCAGATGCACAAGCTTTCAGAATGGATACAAAATCCAGTGTGAGCATTTCAAATTGCCAGTCAAATACGAGTCTCCTACCAGGCGAGAACCATATTTATTTGAATCCAATGTTCACAGAATACATGCACAGCAGTTTCTATCTTGAAGATGAATCACCGTGTGTGGATGCTGGTGTTGCTATGGTTATGGATGGACAAAGTACGATTCTAAACTTGTCAGAATTGGAGTATGCAGGTGAGGCGCCAGATATTGGGGCCTATGAAAATGGCTTTGCCTATGATAGATCAGGCTATTTTAGCCATGTTATTGTTGATTATTATGATCTCGCACAAAATTTCCCTAATCCTTTCAACCCAATAACCACTATTCGCTATGCTTTACCAAATGGCGGAGATGTACAGCTCACTATATATGATTTAAGGGGAAGAGTTGTACGCCGTTATACCATTGACGATCAGGGACCGGGTCAATTTGACGTGGATTGGAATGGATCCAATTCAAAAGGTGAGGTGGTAGGCTCAGGTGTTTATCTGTGTCGTCTGGAATCTGGGAATTACACCGAGACCATAAAGATGGTGTATCTAAAGTAAAAATATTTACTTCAGAGTTCTATAAGTACAACTCGGCTTTTTATCGGTCATTTATTACAAAGGTTTGGTTTACTGATAATTTAAAAGTGGCCTCTAGGTAAATCTTATAATCGTCTGTATGACAATAGGATAGAGTGATTCCATATCAAAATTATTTGGCTTGATTCAAGTTACATATCCGTTAATAATATGGTTCCCTGCAGCATTGCGAACACCAGATTCCTGCTTGCCTATTCGTCGGGTGCGGGTATTTTGAATTTCTAATATTGCATTTTTTATCACTCCAGCTAATGAGAAGAACAAGTCAACTGGAACAGAATTCAATGTGAGCGTTACAACCATGAGGAACCCGTAGGCAGCAGATGAAAGTGGATCAATCTTAGATGAACGTGAGTGTAGTACAAGTCTCAAGCTTTGGTCTGATAGAAGGTGGTTCTCTCATCATATCTCTACTTGGTACAATCCTGTATACCATGCTGGGGTATGTTATGCTTCGCCGGCCGCTAAAACAGCGGCAGGAAAAAATAGTCTTATTAACTGCCCTGGGATTGTTGCTCTATTTCGCAGGTAATTTTATGGCACTATTTCCACGTACACTGGTGTTTGATGCAGGCTTTAATGTCAACCGTCTGGGTTGGATCATTACTCTAGCTGGTATCAGTATAACCCCGGCCTTACTCATCCATGCCTACGGGGAATATTACTGCGAGACCAGAGATCCAGAGAAAACTATTATCAGTCGGTCCGCCCTGGATGTGGCTTTTACGTGTCTCCACTTTATTGGATTCTTCTTTTTGATCGGTTTCTTTATATTCACGAATCAGGAAAACACCTTAAGAACGCTAAAACTCTCATCCTCCGGGATGTACATATTTTTTGAATCGTACGCCATATGGCTTGCCATAGCCTTTTTCATCGCTGCAATTATTTCGCTAAAAATGAGCGGTATGAAGCATTGGGAACGCTTCAGATACTATTTCTATCTAAATGGCATTCTGCTGATCATGGTTTCTTTGGTCACCACTATCAGCTTTTGGGGTCTGCACATCGTCAGCGCGGCACCTCAGGCAATCCGGTTTGTGTTTTTGTTGTTGGCCCTCGTCCATGGGATGATGTTAGCTTACTATCGTCTTCAGTACGAATTCATTAACATATTTGTAAGACCATCCCTGGTCTACTTCACTCTGGCTGGCTTGATTGTGCTGGTCTATCAGTTTGGTATAAAAAATCTAACTGAGTTTCTCTCCCAGTATCCTGTTCTCAATGTTGAAGTAATTGAGCTATTCCTGCTTTTGATTTTGATATTCCTGTTTCAACCAGCACGTGTACATATACAGGCCCGTGTCAATGCTCTATTTTTTCAAGAGAGTAGAAAATTTCAAGACTCCCTCCATGCCATCAGCAAGCAACTAAAAACATCAACAAATCTGGATCATCTTTTTTCCAGAATTAGTGTTCAACTCGCTGGATTATTGGGTGTGATCAAGGTATCTATCATCAGGCCAAATACACCAGAGGCTGCTTCTTTTGTAGCAACCAATCAGTTTTTGAGCTCCGCTTCTGAACCACTGCTCACCTACAATATGACCAGCTCAGATGTGGCTGAGGAGTTCGCTGCAGCCAGCTACGAATTGATTGTGGCCATTCGTGAAGAGAGGGATGTGGTCCTAGGTCTCCTGGCAGTAACCAGCAAGCAATTATATAAGACCTTCACAAGTCAGGATATTCATCTTGTAAGGACCGTCGCCAATCAGCTTGCCATTTACATAAAAAATGCAAATCTTATTGAAGAACAAGTGAACATGGAGAGGATGATGCTCAATCAGGACAATCTTTCTTCTCTGGGTCAAATATCAGCTAATATTACACATGACATAAAGAATCCATTGAGCGCAATTAACACTCTTGTGCAGGTCATGCAGGAAGAAATGCCCACGGGAGAAGCGTTGAAGAGCAGTCTGGTGACCATTGAGAATGAGCTGGAATACTTGAATCTTATTCTGTCAGAAATAATAAAATATTCTGAACCTGAGAGTGGGCACCAACAAGTTGTGTCAGTTGATGAGGTGCTTCAAGGGATTCAAGTACTCTTGCATACTGAAGCGAAATTGAATGATGTGAAACTTGTTTTGCATACCAAACCGGGTTTCTATGTTTTTGGAACACCTCAGGGGGTGAAGAAGATATTTTTTAATCTCATATTCAATGCCATGCAGGCCTGTCAGAAAAAGGGTGGGACTGTGGATATAGAGACCAGTGAAGAAGCTGGTTTTGTCCAGGTGATAGTAAATGATTCTGGTCTAGGATTACCTGAATCGGAATCTGGTGATATATTTGAACCTTATGTCACTACCAAACTTGATGGAGTTGGACTTGGATTGACCATCGTCAAAGAAAACCTAAGATCTATGCAGGGAACTATTGAGGCGACCAATCGACCAGAGGGTGGGGCACAGTTCACTGTGAGGATGCCAAAGGCAGAAAAGGAATAATGGATACCAAGCAATTTAAAATTTTGATTGCTGATGATGAATCAGTAGCACGTGAAGGTTTGGTGAGGGCTTTAAAAAATAGCTATCAATTATGTGAGGCAGTTGATGGACGTGATGCCTGGGAAAAAATCCAGTCAGAAAAACCTGATATGGTGCTACTCGATTTGAGTATGCCAAAATTGACAGGAATTGAAGTACTCGAACTCCTGAAGAAAAATGAAAATTCACCCCTGGTTATTATGATAACCGCCCATGGGTCTGAAAGGTCCGCGGTTGAGGCCATGAAAGCTGGGGCATACGATTATGTCACCAAACCTTATAAACTCACCGAATTGAGAAAGATTTTGGATCATGCCTCCGAAAAGATCCTACTTGAGTTGGAGAATAAAAGGCTTCGCGAAACGCTAGAAGAAGATTCTGATACCATGGTGGGACAAAGCTCATCCATGAAGTTATTAAAAACGACGGTTCAAAAGGTGGCTGAATCTGAGGTGACGGTTCATCTCACTGGAGAGAGTGGAACAGGGAAGGAATTGGTTGCCCAGAACATCCATGATAAAAGTCAACGACACGTCGGTCCCTTTATAGCCGTCAATTGTGCCGCCCTACCCAGAGAACTCATTGAAAGTGAACTATTTGGATTTAAAAAAGGTGCGTTTTCAGGTGCAAACAAAGACACACCAGGCAAATTTCTGCTTGCCAACAATGGGACTCTCTTTTTGGATGAGATTGGAGATATGGACAAGAGTTGTCAGGCCAAGGTGCTGCGAGCTCTTGAAGAGGGAGAGGTTACACCTCTGGGTTCTACCAGTAATGTGCCATGCAACGCTCGAATTATTACTGCCACCAACCAGGATTTGCATCAATTGGTTACCTCAGGTGAGTTTAGAGAAGATCTGTTTTACCGTATCTGTGTGGTAGAGGTTTCCATTCCACCCCTCAGGGATCGTCGATCAGACATTCTCCCGCTGGCTGAACACTTTTTTAAAAAATATATCGCCACCAACAATAAACATGACCTTGAAATAACAAATGAGGTCTGTGAAATACTTATGAATCACTCCTGGCCAGGCAATGTGCGTGAATTACGTAATGTGATGGAGAGCCTCGTTGTCCTATCCGGTGATAAAATGGATCATGTCCAGTTGGAGAACCAATTGCTGCGACGTGATTCAAATTCTCAGGGTTATTCCTTGAATGGACGGGATTTCAAGGCAGCCAAACAAGCCTATACAAATGATCTGGAAACATCTCTGATTAGCGAAGCTTTACGTCGTGAGAAAGGGAACATTTCCAGAGCTGCAGAATACCTCGGTATGCAACGACAATTCCTCCAACAAAAAATTAAGCAACTCGGGATGGATGCAAGAAAATACATTCCATAGTGCAAGGATTTACTTGCACTAACCCGCCTACTGTACCCCAAAAAAACCATTAAATCCTTATATAGCCCCATTCCTTGTCTTGGCATATTCCTTGACATAAAGCTGATCATATTTCTCAATCTGATCAGAATTTGGTAATAGCTAAAATAGGAATTCAACAATGGAATCAAGTGGAACAACGACCACCCCTACCGTATCTGGAAATGACTCAAATCAGAATGTATTACATACTCAAGATGTTAAGGATATTCTCCTCAATAAGGAATCCTTCGTGGAGGATAAGGTTGCTGAGGAAAGAAAACGATTAGAGGAAGCCGCTGGCATAAATACATCGACTTTCCATCATTTTTCCAAACCCATGGAAAACCTCTTTACCAGGGATCAGAGAGAAACAACCACACTTCTTTTTGGTGGGATGACCTGGAGACATGAGCACTTACTGGAAGGGGTCTTGAGAGGTCTGGGATATAAGGTGAATGCCATCCCCACACCTGATGTGAATGCCTTCCAGCTTGGCAAGGAGTATGGCAACAATGGTCAGTGCAATCCCACATATTTTACGGTTGGCAGTTTAATTCAGTATTTACAAAATTTAGAAGCCCAGGGGCTTACCCGCGAGGAGATCATTCGAGATTATCTATTATTGACAGCTGGAGCCTGCGGTCCTTGTCGCTTTGGAATGTATGAAGCTGAGTATCGTCTGGCACTGCAGAACTCAGGGTTTGAAGGATTCAGAGTAATTCTTTTTCAGCAATCCGGTGGATTGAATCAAAGTGAAATGGAAGCCGGACTGGATATGAATCTCGATTTTTTCCTGGGATTGATCAACGCCTTCAATATGGGTGATATCCTCAATGAGGTTGGCTACAAAATTCGCCCCTATGAAGTGGAAGAGGGTAGAACCAATGCTGTCATGGAGGAATCGCTGAATTATCTCCATGATGTGATGAGAGATCATAAACCATACGACATTGACAGAAGTTGGCTCAAATTTCTCTCCGGTGCTGGATTAGCAGGTGGAATCAACTATTTAGGCAAATTTATCGATCAATTGAAGGGTCAAGCTTACACCAATACCCTTAGTGAAGCTGGTGAAAAATTTAATGACATTGAAGTAGATCGCTTTAGAGTAAAACCAGTTGTAAAAATTACCGGAGAATTTTGGGCTCAGCTTACTGAAGGCGATGGCAACTTTAACATGTTTAAATTCCTTGAGAAGGAAAACGCTGAAGTCCTGGTTGAACCTGTAGGGACCTGGGTCATGTACCTCATGTCACAGTATAAAATGCGCGCCAAAGATCGTAAGGGAATCAATGAGGGAGAGGTACAGCCAGCTGCCTGGAGACTTGATCAGCGATTGATGAATGAAATTCGATATCGGAAAAAAATTGGAACCATGAGCCTGGCAGAAAAAGTCTTTAAACGAGAGTTTACCCGTCTCCAACAAGCCCTGGGGCTGAACTTGCATGAACTTGTTGATCAATACGAATTACAGAGGATGGGACATCCTTTCTATAACACCCGTTCGTCAGGTGGCGAGGGACATCTAGAAGTAGCAAAAAACATCTACTATAACAGCAAAGGTCTTGCTCATATGGTTCTCAGTGTAAAACCCTTTGGTTGCATGCCCAGTACTCAATCGGATGGTGCTCAGGCTGCTGTAGTGGAATTGTACAAAGATGCGATTTACCTGCCAATTGAAACTTCTGGTGAGGGTGAGGTCAATGCCCACAGTCGGGTTCAAATGGCTCTGGGAAATGCGAGAATTAAAGCAAAACAGGAATTTCAGAAAGCCTTGAAGGATTCCGGGAGAACCCTGGATGAAATGAAAGATTATGTTGAAAATCATCCCGAATTGAAACGTCCCATGTACACAGTGCCCAAACGTGGAGATATCGTTGGAACTGCAGCAAATTTCGCCATCCACGTAGCCGATCTCATGGATGGTAGAGTTCAGGGAGTAGCATAATGAAGAAGGTAGAAACCATGCAATCAGATATGACAACTGAATTGAACACAAAACAATACACCCTTGGCATTGATGTCGGTTCAACTACTGTAAAAATTGTTCTGGTAGATGATCACGAGGACAAAATTATCTGGCGGGACTACCAACGTCATGAAACCAAGCAACCTGAAAAGGTGCTGGAATTTTTGAAGCAAATAGAAACAGATCATCCTCATATCAAACCTGAAAGTATTCACGCCTTTATCACTGGTAGTGGTGGAAAAAATGTTGCCCGGCATATTGGAGCTAAATTTGTTCAGGAAGTGAATGCTGTATGCCTTGCAGTGGAAAAATTATATCCAGATACAGGGTCGGTTATTGAGCTGGGTGGACAAGATGCAAAAATAATTATTTTCAAGGAAGATCCAGAGACAGGCAGGAAAAAGAAAATACCCAGCATGAATGATAAATGCGCTGGTGGTACTGGTGCAGTCATTGATAAAATCAATGCCAAATTACGCATCCCTGCAGAGGAGCTTTCGGAGCAGCATTATCATGGAGTAAAACTCCATCACGTTGCCGGTAAATGTGGTGTTTTCGCTGAGACTGACATCAATAGTCTACAAAAACAGGGTATACCCAATGATGAACTCATGGCTAGCCTGTTTGACGCCATTGTGGGTCAAAACTTATCTGTATTAACTCGAGGTCATACTTTACGTCCCAATGTGCTCCTGCTGGGCGGTCCCAACACTTACATCCGGGGTATGCGCGAGGCGTGGGAAGAGAATATTCCAATTATTTGGGCAGAACGTAATTTTCCCATTCCAGAAGGTGTCGATCCAAAATCACTCATTCAAGTCCCTGATAATGCCCAATATTTTGCGGCCCTTGGTGCTGTCGAATTTGGCCGGGAGGAAGAGGATGATGTGGGTCAATATCGTGGTTATGCTGAATTAGACCAATATCTGAATGTTGGTCGTCTTACGGAGAAAAAGGGAAGTAGTCATGGATTAAGTAGATCCAGTGATGAATTGGATACTTTTCTCAAGAAATACACCAAGAAATCTTTTACACCAGCCACATTCAAAAAGGGTCAAGTCCTGGAGGCATTTATCGGGCTTGATGGAGGTTCTACCTCCACAAAAGCGGTTCTTCTGGATAAAGATAAGCAAATCCTGGTTAAGTCTTACCAACTCTCAAAGGGAAATCCCATTGAGGATACCAAGGAAATCATTGCAAAACTTCAAGATCAAGTTGAATCCCAGGGAGCCACTTTAAAGGTCATGGGTGTTGGTACTACTGGCTATGCCAAGGATGTATTATCGGATGTATTAGGTGCCGATGCGGCCATCGTTGAGACGGTTGCCCATACGGAATCAGCCTTACACTTTTACAAAGAAGTAGATGTGATTTGTGATGTTGGAGGACAAGATATAAAAATCATGATCCTCAATAATCGTCAGGTAAAAGATTTTAAACTGAACACCCAGTGTTCTGCTGGTAATGGGTACTTTTTGCAAAGCACCGCACAGGACTTTGGTATTCCTGTGGAGCAATATGCTGATAATGCATTTACGGCAGAGGCCATGCCTAACTTTGGTTATGGGTGTGCTGTATTTATGCAATCTGATATCGTGGATTTTCAAAGACAGGGCTGGAAAAAAGAAGAGATCATGGCCGGTCTTGCAGATGTATTACCCAAAAATATCTGGTTATATGTCTCACAAATTGCCAATATTTCAAAATTAGGTACCAATTTTGTGCTTCAGGGAGGAACCCAACACAACCTGGCGGCAGTAAAATCTCAAGTTGATTTTATTGAGTCCCGTTTCAGAGGCAAAGAGGAAAAGGCTAACATTATTGTTCATGAACATTGTGGAGAGAGTGGAGCCATTGGTGCCGCCATTGAATCCATCCGAATTTGGGAAAATGGTCATGAGACCAGTTTTATTGGATTGGAGGCTGCCAAAAATATTCAATACAATTCCACCACCAATGAGGATACTCGCTGTTATTTTTGTAAGAATAAATGTCTGAGGACGTTTCTTGATGTAAAAATTGAACATCCCTTTGAAGATAGTGATGAGCAGTTCACCTATAAAATGGGTGCTCAGGAACCTAGACCTGTGCGTTTTTACTCACGCAATGATAAAAAGGAATTTGAATCGAAGGTACCCCTGGAAATGGGAGCCAAGAGGCTTATCGTAGGTAATTCTTGTGAGAAGGGTCTGGTTGAGGATGTCAATGACATGCGGGAAATCAAAAAAGGACTTGATGCAAAATTAGGTGCGAATCCCAATTATTTCGAAATTGCATCCAAGGAAGTTTTCCAAAGTTTTTCACCAGATAACGTTTCAGAGCCAATTTCTAAGATGGCTCTGAGTAAACGGCAAAAAAGTAAAATTGAACTGGTCAAAAATAGATCGCAGGTCAGGATTGGTATCCCACGGGTTCTTAACCTGTATTCTACTGCACCTCTTTTTACAGCATATTTTGAGAGTTTGGGCATTCCATATAAAAATTTGGTATTCTCTGATTATACCACGGAAAAACTGTATAAGGATGGTGTCAAACGGGGATCCATAGATCCTTGTTTTCCAAGTAAACTGGCTATTCCACATGTCCACAATCTCATTTTTAAAAAGCATGAGCGAAATCCCCTGGATTATATCTTTTTTCCGATGATTGCAGATTTAAAAACTGATCTGAAGAAGACGGTTGCCTGTAATGCCTGTCCCACAGTGACCACCACCCCTGAATCTGTGAAGGCAGCCTTTATCAAGGAGGGTGATATCTTTAAGGAAAAGGGTATCAAATTCCTGGATACCTTTGTAAATCTTGCAGATGAGCGGCTATTTGCCCGTCAGATGTATACAGAGTTTAAGGACCTTCTGGGGCTGAGCAAAGCTGAGAATGATCGTGCAGTTACTGCTGGATATGCCGCCATGGATACATTTATGTCATCGGCCAGAAAGCGGGCTCGGGTCACATTAGATAAGCTCGAAGCTGAGCAGAAGTTGGGTCTGGTTGTTTTAGGACGACCCTATCATGGTGATCCTGGTATCAGTCACGGCATATTGACAGAATTTCAAAAGTTGGGTTATCCCATCTTTACTCAGGACAGTTTGCCAATAGATGATGACATGCTGGACAGGTTGTTTGGAGATGAAGTGCAAGCTGGGCACATATCTCATCCACTCGATATTGGAGATGTCTGGAAAAACTCATATAGTGAAAATACCAGTCGCAAATTATGGGGAGCGAAGTTTGTCGCTCGACATCCTAACCTGGTAGCTCTGGAGTTGTCGAACTTCAAGTGTGGTCATGATGCACCTATCTATTCAGTTGTTGAAGAAATTGTCGAGAAATCAGGTACACCCTATTTCAATTTCAAAGATCTGGATGAGAACAAACCTACTGGTTCAATTAAGATCAGGGTTGAGACCATCAGCTATTTCTTGAAACGCTATCTTGAAAATAAGATTAGTGAAACTGAAGTCAGAAAAGAAATAGATGAGCAATTAGGTCATTTTAAGACTAAGTTGGTTGAAGAGATATTTAACGGAAATATCGAAATACCAACAACCAGCGCTCAGAAGAATGGACAACCGGCCGAAATTGAAGCCGCTGCAGAGCTGGTATAGCACAGGGGATAGTAGAACCTTATTATGGCATACCAAGAAAAAATCATGTTCGAAATATACCGGGATGATAGTTATAGCAGGGAATTCCGAGTGGTCTATTTTTCAGAACTTAACGAGCACAATAAAGATGTTGAAATTGATAGCGCCATGCTAGGGGATCATGTCTTTGATGGCTACTTCCTCTCTTTGAAAAAAGACAAGGTTATGAAGAGTATCAACGAATTGATTCATCAATTAAACCAAGCCGAGCATCCTGATCCTGCAGTGATTGGTGTCGAGCTAGCTGAATATTTGCTGAAATAGGAGCACCACAAATGATTTTGTCCATATATCTCTCCACAGGAATTGGTTTTAGTATTGTCTTATTTCTTATCTGGAGTAAGACCAATAAGATATCTAATGAGATTGCTGGTTTTCAGCAGGAGCTCATGAGTGTCCGCGCCCATGTCAACGCATCTGTGAAACAGTTGCAGGTACAAACTCAAAGACCGGTCTCCTGTGAGTTGCCTGAGGGTGATGATGATATGAGCTTCAATAAGGATATGGCTATCAGTGAAATCATTGCCAAGCATCCTCACGCCCAAAATGTATTAGCCGATCACCATCTTGGCGGCTGTACGTCCTGTGCCGTGTCTGGAGAGCATAAGTTAGGTGATGCCATAGAAGAGTATGGCATTGATGAAAACGCACTCCTAACGGGGCTGAATGGCCTGGTTGGAACTTAATACCCCTATTGGAAGTATTAGCCCATGAGATTGATACTCTAGCTATATCTTATAACTGACTGTCATACAGTGAGATATATATCTCCATATGAACTTAAAATAGATGAAACGCCTCCGGATAGGGAGGCGTTTTTGATGTTGGAGAAGCGATGAACTCTCCGACCAAATTGAGGCGTAAATCTCAACTATGTTTGATTTTAGCTTCCAATTTCCCTGTTAGCTGCCAGAGAGACATCTCGGCCAGGTAAGCTGAATAGCGGGCTTGGATCTGACTGCTTTTTGCACGACTTAGATTGAGTTGGGCATCCCTGAATTGGGTTGAACTAACCTGACCCAGTCTGAAGTACTCTTTGGTCTGATCGAAATTGAGTTGGGCAGAGGAAAGTGTGTTCGCTTTCAGCTCCAGTATCTGACGACTCTTCTCGTAGTATGCTAGAGCGGAACTCAGAGATTTTTCCAACTCTCGCTTTGAATCTAATGAGTTCCATTGGCTATTCTTCTGGAGCAATCGACCGCTCTGAATAGATTTGGATTTCATTCCATCAAAGAGGTTCCAGCTCAGAGATAGTCCAGCCGTTGCGGTCATATCAGGATTATAAAAAGAGAAATCAACATCAGAGTTTATCTGTTGAAGTCCGTATGATCCACTGAGGCTCACTCGGGGTAGGACAGAACCAAGGGTTCGCTTCATGTTGAGATCAGTCTGTTTTTCATAATTTAGATTTAAAGCATGGCTTTTATTGGCTTTTTCACCCTCAGAGGTGAGTAGCTGCAAATTATAGTTGCCGAGTTCATAGCTGAGAGACCTGGGCTGATAGTCCTGATTCAGATCCCATCCAATCAGTAGGTTGAGATTTCTTTTCGCTTCCTGCAATGCATACTCCGACTCTATCACAGCAACACTATCATTGTCAAAGTCCACCCGAGCTGCCAGCGCAGATAGGGAACTGGCCATTCCCCGTTCAGTCTGTTCCAGAGCCTGGTCCAGGCGTTGATGTGATATCTCAAGCTGTTCCAGGCTGATCTGCAGGTTGTCGTGTCTGATGAGCACATTGACATACAGACTTGCTGCTGAGAGGAGAATGTTCTCTTCAATCATATCGCTTTGCAGTTCACTGGCCTCTGCCTGGGTATTGAGTAGTTGATATCTACTAAGTCCCTGCATTCCATTAAAAAGCGTATAACTGGCATTTAATCCAGCAGTAAGAGATGTGTTTTCAACATCAACCTCACCTCCAGGTGTTTGATTGATGCCCTTGATCAAAGTTGAGCCGGAACTCAGATCCAGACGGGGCAGGAGACCGGCATTGGCCAGACTGGCAGAATTTTCAGCCACCTCAGAGGAGTTTTTGGCTTGTTTGATAGTCAAGTTCTGCTTGCTAGTCTCAGTAAGAATCTCATCCAGTCCAATTTCAAGCATGGGCATTGACCAAAGAGATAGTGAAGAGAAGAGTAAAATGAGTGATGTGCGTCCCATGTCTACACCTGCCCGTCTGTTGCCAACTGGGCATCTATATCCAGCTCAAGGACAGCAGCTTCCACAGCTTCGCGACTCGGTAGTCTTCCTGTTTTAAACTTTACCTTGTACCGTTTTATATCGTTGGCAAAGCTTAGCAGAATAGGTAATACCAGTAGGGTTGAGAAGGTGGATATTATGAGACCATAGGCCACAGAAATAGCCATGGGAATCGTCATTTGCGCATCAGGATTATTGGCCAGAATCAGAGGAGCCAAACCTGCAATGGTGGTCAGGGATGTGAGCAGAATAGGTCTGAATCGAGATATTCCGGCTTTCAGGAGGGCGTCCATATAAATAAGGCCTTCTTTCAGATTGCGATTGAGCGTCCCAATGAAAACGATTGAGTCATTCACCAGGATACCTATCAGCGCTAGCACTCCAAAATAGGAAGGCATATCCAGAGGTGTGTCATGGATGGCATGTCCCCAACCGATTCCAATGAACCCAAGGGGAATGAGGGACATAAGAATGGCAGTCTGTCCAAATGAACGAAAGGTGAAGGCAATGACTGCAAAAAGGAGTACCAAGATTATGGGTATAATACTGATCATGGACGTTACAGCTTCGGCTTTGCGTTCTCCATGCCCGCCAATACTGTAATTGATGTCAGGATACTTCTCAAGGATTGAAGCAAGTATCACATCCACCACCTCAGTTTTTATTTGTGTAAGATCCACCTTCTTGTTCAGGGCATCTGCCTCAACCGTTACCTGTCGTTGACCATTGAGGTGTCGTATTTTGCTCAGACTGCTGGTGTAATTCAGGTCAGCAATCGATTTGAGCGGAAAGGCTTGACCTTTGCTGGTACGGATTTTCATTTCTTCCAGATCACCGATGGAGGATCGATCGGTATTGCTATAACGCACCCAGATCTTTACTTCCTCAGTGCCACGGTTGATTCGCTGGACTTCAGCCCCATAAAATCCGCTACGGACCTGGTTCATGACAGTCTGAATATCCAGCCCCAGACTGTAGGCATGATCTTTCAGTTGAATTTCTATCTCACGCATACCCTGCTGGTTATCATCGATGACATTTTTCAATCCGGCCAACTGGTTTAGCTCCGTTTTGAATTCGTCTACAGCCAGATTCAAATTCTGGATGTTTTCACTCAGCAAGGAGATGGAAACCGCCTTCCCAAATTGGCTGGTTTCTACATAGTTGATTCGTTCTACCTCTGGCACCTGACCCACTGCTTTGCGCCAGGAGTTGGAGAAATCTGTTGAAAGAAACTCGCGTTCTCTCGTATCCAGATAGTTGATGGTCACACTACCAGCATCGCTGCTACTAATCCGTTTTACGACGCTTGTTACGATCTCCTTGCCTTCACTCTTTGAAAATTCCTCTCCAATGAGTACACCATTTGCTTCAAGTTTATCCAGAACTTCCATGGTCACGCTAGCTGGGGTCCCTGGTGGCATTTGTATGTCCACAGTAGATTGATTCTGATTGTCAAAAGAACTACCACCCATTTGGATGATACCACCTGCGACACCACCGATTGTGATAATGAATAATCCTGTCACCGTAGCGATGACCATGCCACGATGCTTTAGTGAATATCGATAAAGTGGGGTATAGAGAGTTTCACGCATCCAGGCGATGGCTCCATTAGCTTTTACCTCAAATTTGGTTGGTTTTCTATCTGCGGCCAAAGCCCGTGAGTGAGCAATGTGTGCCGGCAGTATCAGAGCACCTTCGATAAGGGAAATAAACAGGGCAGCCATCACAACGAAAGCCATCTCACGGAAGAACTGACCAAAGGTTCCCTCAATGAGCAGGAAGGCTGAAAATGCCACCATGGTGGTTAAAATGGCTGAGAAAACAGCTGGCAAAACTTCAAGAGCACCATCAACGGCTGCACGAATGCGTCGTTTACCTTTTTCGTGATGTTGATAAATATTTTCAGCAATGACTATTCCATCATCAACCAGAATTCCTATCACCAGGATCATTCCGAAAAGTGAAATCCGGTTAAGGGTAATATCTGCCAGTGCTGCCAGGCCAAACATACCAAGGAAGGAGAGTGGGATGGAAATAGCCACCCAGATAGCCATACGGGGATTCAATGCTAGCGACAGGAAGAGAATTACCAAAAAGAATCCAACCGTACCGTTGCTGAGCAGGATACTTTGCATGCTTTCAATTGATGTGGCTGCATTACGAAGAATCTGTGCCTCTAACACATTGTTGCTGGCATTAAATTCTTCGATATAAGTTTGGACCATGCTAGCTGTCTCAATGACATCCTCACTGCTGGTATAATTGACAGAAACCAGAACTGCTGGTTTGCCATTTACATATACTGCATCTGGATTCTCAGCCCACTTCTCAGTGATATCAGCGACCTCCGCGAGATATAACAGTGTGCCATCTGAAAGCGTTCTTAGAACGATATCCTGCATTTCTGAGGCGTAATAACGCTTTTGGCGTGTCCGGATGCTCAAATCTTCAGTTTCACCACGGATGGTTCCACCAGTGAGGTCAATATTCGCTTTACGGACCATCCCCACAGCTTCGGACATGGTGAGACCATAGGCTTCCAGATCGGATTCCCGGAAAGCAATTTCAATTTCTTCATCAGGATATCCTTTGAGCTCGATTTTAGAGATACCATCCATGGCCAGCAGGTCATCTTCCATCCGCAAAGCTGCATCTTTCAGCTCGTGGAGATCAACTTCTCCATTGATCATGAATTCCACTGCCTCAGACCGGAACTCCCATTTAGCAGTTCGAGGAGGTTCTATACCAGAGGGGAAGGAGCTGATTCCATCGACTGCATTTTTTATCTCCTGTAGAACCAGATCAGGGTTACTTCCGCTTACCAATTCAATAGTTACAGTCCCTACGTTTTCCATTGAAGTAGAAGTAATTTTCTTAATTCCACTAATACCCTGAATGTTCTCTTCGATTTTCAGAACAACTCCCTGTTCCACTTCTTCCGGGGAGGCTCCAGGATAGGTTGTCATAATATTGATAACACCCAGATCGATCTGGGGCATCAGGGTTGACCGAAGGGAGCCAAAGCCAAGCAAGCCCAGGAAAACCAGAAGCAGGATGATGACATTTCCTGATGTGGAGTATTTGATAAAATATTTGATTAGAGATTTCATGATAACTCCTTAGCTAGCCAGATCAGAAGCGGAGCTTAGGTTGTTTGAACTTGTTTCAACCACCCTCACCACGGTTCCATTTTGTAAATTTTGAGTTCTTAACGAAATAGTGGTGCCATCCTCGAGACCAGTAACCACTGCCTCTTCACCTCGGGTAGAAACCACATTCACGCCAAGACGATTAATTTTGCCATCTTGAACCTCAAGTATGGTATCATTTGATTCCAGGAGCTTACGAGGTAGAACTATTGCCTTCATTGATGAACTTGTCTGAATTTCACCCTTGAGATACATCCCTTCACGCAAATCAGATCCAGAAACCGTGATGAAGACCTTTACCATCTGACTATTGATATCAAGACCATCACTGATACGACTGACTGTGCCCATCAAATCGACCTCGGAAGTGCCACTATACAAAGTCACCTGATCACCCACGGAGATGTGCTTGATCTCATTGATTCCAACGGTTACTTCTAAATCGTAAAGGCTCGGATTTAGAAAGACACCTAAGGTTTGACCGTTGCGAACCAGATTACCGGGTTTGATGTGGCTTTCCGTCACACTTCCATCAAAGGGTGCTCGAATGGTATATTTATCCAGACGAGATTCAGAAGCTTTAATTGCGTAATAGGTCCCTGCAATGCCTCTGTTGGCTACAAAATAGCTCTCACGCTCATTAAGAGCCTCCGGGAGGGGCTTGGTATCAGAATTGATATCAAATGCTTGTAAATAATTTTCCCAATTCACATAACTCTGGGGATAATCGAATTTCAATTCAGGAAGTAAAGCGGCAACAGCTGTCATGAGATTGCTACGTTGCGCTTTTAGGTTTAATTCAGACTCTTCACTGTTGATTCGCAGTAAGATGTCATCTTTATCAAATTCGTATCCAGCGAGAAAATCGTTTTCCGATGAGAGCAGGATACCAGATACTTCAGCGAAAAGAGTAATTTTTTCTCGTGCACTGATTTTACCCATGACCGGTACTGTAATCTGGATATCCGAGTTCACAACCGTCTGGGTTGCTACGACAATTCGCGTGTCTTCTTGTGTCTTACGCTCAGGTGCGCTTTTCATACTCATAAGTAGAAACATAATGGCGATTGATCCTGATAGAACAGCTACCAGACTTAGTGTGTTTTTGATAGTAGGTTTCATAATTTGATTCTCCGTTTGTTTGGTCTTCTTTCTCATTGCGGGGTGAACCTAGAGTGATGCGAAGCAGATGAAGGTTCATATTCGATGAGCCCTAGTTGCAAGCGATGAAGTGATAAAAGCAGGGGATATTCATGGCAGTTCCTGTTGATCGGGGAAATGGGCTAGTTTGTCGTGTTCTGAGGTCTCTTTCTCGAAAGTTCGAGCTGAAAGGGGTGTTGGAAGATATATTCAGGCCATGCTGAAACGACTCAAACTACAAGACAATCGAATTGCTCTACATCTCATATTCTGGAGCGCTTTTTTAGCCTTTTTGTTCACCATAAGTCTTTTGCGCTCGAATGCAGGGAGAGAGGTGGACTTTCATTTACCTTTCGAATTACTTCATATAGCGTTAACCATATTGGTTGTATATCTCAATCTAAGAGTTTTAATCCCACGGTTATATGAACAGGGTAAGTACCCACTCTATGGTGTTGTGCTATTATCAACGGTTGTGATTAATGCCTTTATAATTGTGGCCATTATCAGATTCTTTCCTGATTTTAAACCTCCTAACATCATGCATAACAGACCCTCATACATATTTTCGATTCCAATGATATTTATGCAACTATTTATGGTTGGGGTGACTTCAGCCCTGCATTTTATGCGTGCAAACTTGATACTACAAAAGGAGGCTTTGTCTCATAAAGACCTGGAAAGTAGTAAGCTGAAAGCCGAGCTTGATTCACTTAAGGCTCAGGTCAATCCACATTTTTTGTTCAATTCATTAAATAACATATACTCACATAGTTTGCTGGAATCTCCACAAACGCCAGAACTGATATTGAAACTTTCTGGTCTCCTGAATCATATTATTTATGAATGTGAGGACGAGGAAGTACCCCTGGAAAAGGAGATGGAATTTTTAACCAATTATCTTGCCCTGGAAAAAGTCCGGATAGATGAGTCCGTACAAGTAAACTTGAAAATGGAAGTTGCCGATACAAGCACGCAGATTGCTCCACTTTTGTTTGTCCCCTTGATTGAGAATGCCTTTAAACATGGTGTCAATATTTCTGCTGGCAATCCATTTATTAATATTGAGCTAACACAGTGTGAGAACCATTTGACATTTAGCTGTTCAAATCTTCGTGATCATTTTGAAGGTGACCCCAAGAGTAGTGGAGGTATTGGTCTTGAGAATGTTCGCAAGCGCTTAGACCTAATCTACCCCGGAAAACACCAATTTGAGATTAAAGATGATGGAAATCAATTTATAGTCGATTTGAGCATTTCAGTCGGAGAGGGATCCTCATGAGTTCACCGACCAACATCCGCTGTCTTATTGTAGATGATGAGGCACCCGCAAGAGCAGTGATTAAAAAATATCTCTCAGACATACCTGGTATTGAGGTTTTACGTGAGTGCAAAAACGCCTTTGAAGCCAATGAGGCTATTCTCACCCTAGAGCCTGATCTCATTTTTCTTGATATCAATATGCCCAAATTCACAGGTCTAAAATTGTTGGAGAGTCTACGGCGTCCGCCTCTGGCTATCATCACAACAGCATATAGGGAGTATGCCTTAGAAAGTTTTGAACTGGATGTGGTTGATTATCTTCATAAACCCTTTTCACTCCAGCGTTTTGTCCAAGCTTTGAACAAGGCTCGCGATCGCATGACCACCTCTAAGGTGTCCAGAGACGAGGATCCACCGACTCAAGATGGAGCCAGTTACACTGGGAAAGAATTTATCTTTCTCAAAGAAGAGGGACAGGTCAAGCGAGTTGATCTACGCAATATCCTGTATGTAGAAGCCGTGGGGGATTATCTCAGTGTTGTAACATCAGGAGGGAAGCATCTTTCATACATGTCCATGAAAAAGATGGTGGATTTGCTGCCAGCAGATCGCTTTTGTAGAATTCACAAGTCATTTATTGTGAGTCTCTCAAAGGTGAACACCATTGACAAGGGGAGAGTCTATATCGGGAAAGAGAGTTTCCCCATAGGTGCAACATATCGCCCTGTATTTATGGATCTCATTAAAACACATATGGGCTAATATCTAACCTAATACATTCGCTTACTACTTTAGATTTTACTGGGATGATTGCCCCGGCTCATCTCTTCAAACAAATCCTCAAATATTCGCAATAACCGCCAAAATGTTCCCTCCGTGCAAGGATTGGTTCCATCTGTGTTAGTCAAGAAATTAATAAATTCATATCTTCCGTACTAATATGAGACCACACGTAAGAGGACAATCCACGTCTAGCAATGGGTCTCTAAAGGTGTCGAATTCATAGAGAGGGGACCAATATGAAACAAAAATTACTACTCATCCTGGTGATCACAACAGGATTATTGGCAACAACGATTCATGTTCCAGCGGATTCGCTCAGCATTCAAAGTGGTATTGATGGTGCCATTGATGGTGATACGGTTCTGGTTGCTCCTGGAGAGTATTTGGAGAATATTAATTTCAATGGGAAAGCCATTTTCCTGTCCAGTCATCTTGCAATGGATCAGGATACATCTCATATCAGAAATACTATTATTGATGGAAGCTCAGCAGTTTCGTCAGTAGTAACCATATCATCACGTGTAGACACCAATTCAGTATTAAATGGTTTTACTATTACTGGGGGACGAGGCCAATCTCTACCCACCTTGCAGATCTATGCTGGAGGTGGAGTACTTATAACAGGTGGAGGGAAAATTACCAATAATTACATTATTCACAATAATATACAAAGTAGTTCAGAGCTACACGGAGCAGGAGTTTATATTTTTACTCATTACTTGGAAGACGCGGATGGAGGAACTGTCTTGCTAAAAAATAACGTCATTTCACAGAATTCTTTAAATGGATCAGATTTCATTTTCGGAGGTGGTGTTTCAATCACTGGATTTGGAACGGTACGAGTTTCAAATAATATCATTTCCCATAATTCAATTAGTGGACAGTCAACTGTCATTGGGGGTGGTTTATCACTATTTAATGTGAGGGATGTGGAGATTTCACAAAACCGGATAGACGCAAATACCGTATCTGCGGTAAATCCAATAGACTACATATCTGGGGGAGGAGGAGTATTTATTTATGGTCGATATCCACTCCTGAAAAGGAATGTGATAATTAGTAATCACGCTCCAAATGGAGGAGGACTGGCTGCCTGGGGGAATGAAATTGGGTTTAACTTCCGTTTGATCAATAACACCATTGCTTTTAACTATGCCTCGCGGACGGGAGGGGGAATATACTTAACCAATGGACGATGCGATGCAGTTAACAATATAATCTGGGGAAACTCGAGCGAATTTAATCCCGATGTTTATTACAGAGGAGAATTGGAGATGAGCTATTCCATCACCCAGGGGGTGTTTCCAGGAGTAGGCAATTTACAAATCGATCCTCATTTTGAAGATCTTGATTACCATTTGAGTAATAATAGTCCAGCTATTGATGCCGGGGATCCTAACCCTGAATTTAATGATGGAACAGACCCAGCAAATCCCACATTGCCGCTGTGGCCTGCGTTGGGAGGTCTGCAATCTGATATGGGGGCCTATGGTGGGAATGATACCATGGATGTAGAGGTAGAAGCTTACGCCATCCAGGAAAATTTTCTTTATGAAGTGCACGAGGACATGCACTATCGATTTGCCTATCCACTGGATTACGATAGCACCTCATTATATCCTCTCAGCATTGTTCTTCATGGAGCAGATCAATGGGGAACAGATAATGAGCTACAGCTGTATGAAGGATTGCCATGGCGAGCCAATGCTGAACATTTTGGTTATAATGAGTTTACCATTGTCCCACAAGCTCCTACTATAGGGTGGACTTATACTAAGATCACTACTGCACATGAGATAATTAGAGCTGTCATAGAAGAATACCCTATTGACACCACTCGTATTGTGATTTTGGGCTGGTCCAATGGAGGAGGAGGTACCTGGCGCATGTTAAACCATGCCCCTGATCTGTTTGCTGCCGCAGTAAGCGTTAGTACAGTCAGTGGTCCGTTTGCTGGTACCAAGCATACTCCCACCTGGTTGAATAATGGAGCAGAGGATGGCATCGCTACAGAGAATCGGATTCGTTTTTATGAGAGTACGGGTCTCACTACTATCTATGCTGAGGACTTAACTAATACTCAGCTATTGAATGCAATTAATAGTGATGCGAGGATCATTTATTCAGAATTTGAGGGAGCGGGTCACGGTATTGTTAAACATACCTTTGATAATTTCTTCCTCTTTGAGTGGTTAAAAAAACAAACTCTCACACTGGTGAGACCTCAAAAATATTACATAACTTATCTAAGTGGAGATTCACTCCAGTTTAACACAGTCATATCAAATCCTCATGATTTCCAGTTTGAAAATACCGTGAATGTTACAACTCAAGATCACGAAATTATTGGTGGATTGATATTGCATGATGACGGATTACATGGTGATAGTCTTGCTCAGGATGATATCTGGGGAAATTATCTAGAGATGCCAGAAGAGACAGGTATCTATAAATTAGGGATCGAGATTCAGAATACGGAGACTGAGAACAGTTTTTATTTTCAGGACTTGATCAACTTCACCAATCGCGGACCTTTGTCCTTTGAATCAGTGGAGCAACTTCATCCTGCAGGAGGAGCGATTCCTCCCAATACCCGAATATATTTTCATCTCAGTGTAATAAATCTGGGGTTGAATGCAGTTGAAGATGTTTCAGTTAGAATTGAACCCGCTGACTCAAACACAATCTTTGTTTCAGGTGAATCATACTCATTGGTAGAGGATATGGCGACAGGGGGTATCGGCACTACTCTGTCATATCTGGCGCTACTAACTGCAGAGGATTGTGTAGAAGGAACGCCTCTTTATTTTAATATAACTATTTATAATGAGAATGTTGCTTTCTGGGAGGACACGGGTGTGTTGCTGGGCTATGTTGGGATAGATGATGACCGCTCTCAACTACCTGACGACTTCTATTTGCAGCAAAACTATCCCAATCCTTTTAACCCTTCAACGACCCTCAGCTATGCTTTGCCTGAGGTTTCTCAGGTTTCCATAAATGTCTATGATGTAAGAGGGCAGTTTGTTCGTCGAATGGTCGCTGAAGAGCAACCTGGAGGATATTATGATATCACCTGGAATGGTCTAGATGATTCTGGGAATCAGGTGAGTGCTGGCATGTACTTTTGTAAGCTCAATACGGGAGGTTTTAATAAAACAGTGAAGATGATCTATCTAAAATAGGATTATGATATAGCTAAAAAACTGGATCTGGGCTTTACTAGTAATGACACCCTGTAAAACGGGTGTCATTTTCTATCTGATACATAGTATTCTAAATACAACCCTCCTTAAACTCAATTACAACAATATGCTAGATGACCTAATTGGATAAATAAATAATAGGAGATATATCTTATCATTATTAATTTGGGGAATCCAAAATTGAATAAAGGATAGCATGAATTGCTGCGAACATTGTGATGCCACAGAAGAAGTATTTGGACCAGAGAAAGCCAGTCGTGACCTCAAACGATATGCACAAAAAGGTCCAGACAAGACAACTGAGCTTATGCTGAGTAGCATTCGCAAAACCAAATTGAAAGATGCCCAGTTATTGGACATTGGTGGTGGTATAGGAGTGCTCCATCATGAACTCTTTAAGGATACGATTATTCGAGCGATACATGTTGATGCATCATCAGCCTTTATTGGTGTCGCCCGGGAACAGGATCAAGTGCATGGGAAAGAAGCACAGGTTGACTATATACATGGGGATGTGGTGGACTTATCATCGAGTTTGCCTACTTCGCAAATTGTCACACTTGATCGAGTTATTTGTTGCTATCCTGATTGGGAGAATCTGGTCAAGGTTACGGCTGAAAAAGCTGAGGACATCTATATCTTCAGCATACCCAGGGATCGTTGGTTTGTAAAAATGGTCATTGGCTTGGAAAATTTGTATCGTCGTATAAAAGGGGATGCCTTCAGGGCTTTTGTACATTCATCTGATGAACTGAATCGTCTATTAGGTGAGATGGGATTTAAGCAGCTAAGTGTCGACGCCACGCTCAGTTGGCAAGTATTTACCTTCACCAGATAGGCAGGTCACCTGATCCAATCTTGGGATCATCTTGTAAATATTGAAATCTTTGAAACTTATAAGCTCGGACTAGATTTCATGAGATAAATCATCCTTATTGCTATTGAGAAATAATAGTTATCCAAATTGACATTCAACTGAGAAGGCGTATATGTATAAAAATTTGATTCTAGTCGGTATTGTGGGAATAAGCACTGTAATGGCCATATCTCCACCAAAACCAGGTGTGATTCCCCCAGCGGGAGTCATTCAGCAAGCAGCAATCATGGCAGAAACTCATGGTGAAGGTGGACTGGCTGACAGGATGCAGCGTATCAGGCTGGCCAACATCCAACATGCGGAAAATGGTACCCGTGATCTGAGAGAAGATGTTTATATGAGTTTTCCAGTCATCCTGGGGTCATATTCTGATTCTGATGATGATCCCAATGCTGGTGATATGCTTCAACAAGAGCTATTTGATGGACCCTGGCCCAGCGTTACCATGACTGAACACTACGAGGAAATGTCCATGGGCCAATTTCATGTTTCTGGGGGAGTCTATGGCTGGTACGAGTTAAGTGAGACTGGGCACCATTACGGCGGAACGGATAATGGATGGGATGGTGGAGTCGGTGATTTTTTGCAGGAGTCACTTGATGCTTCTGATATCGAGATAGATTTCACTCAATATGATAATGACGGAGATGATGGATTTCCCAATTCTGGTGATGACGATGGCTTTGTAGATGCAGTATTTTTTGTTCATTCTGGCATTGGTGCTGAAAATGGTGGTGTAGATAATCGAATATGGTCTCATAGTTGGTCCTATTCAGGAGCCTCTGGTACGGGCTCTGCCTATACGACCAATGATACTGGAGCAAACGGAAATCCCATATATGTAGACAATTACATTATACAGCCCGCTGAAAATGGAACTGGGGATTTGATTGAAATTGGAGTGTTCTCCCACGAGTTTGGCCATGCACTGGGACTTCCTGACCTTTATGATACCGATGGTAGTTCTGATGGTATCGGGGACTGGTGCCTCATGTCTGGTGGATCCTGGACCTCACCCAGTAGCCCGGCACATATGTCAGCCTGGTGCAAGGAAATGATGGGTTGGGTCATTCCAGTTGTGCAGGACGTGAACATGGACGATATTTTATTCACCCCTGTAGTAGAAACTGGATTTGTTCTCAAACTATGGACCAATGGTGAGATGGATTCGCTGGGTCATGGTGGCTATAGCCAGGATCCTGATATAGCACGTGAGTACTTCCTTATAGAAAATCGACAGATTTTGGGGACAGATCAACACCTGGTAGGCACAGGGCTAATGGTTTATCACATTGATAATTCCCAGTGGGGCAATAGCAATGAGGAACATCGTTTGGTAGATGTTGAACCCGCTAGTGGTTTTGGTGGTGGCACAACTCCTGGACATCCCTGGCCAGGAGCAAGTGGAAATCGGATTTTCGACTTTGAAACCTTTCCTTCATCAATGAATTATGCAGGGCAAAACACACAAGTCTCTCTCTTTAATATTTCTGATTCCGATTCAATTATGTCTGCTTCTGTCGAAGTAACTGAAGCATACCGCCATCTGTACATTAATGACATGTCCTACACAGATGAAAATACTGATGGCTTTTTGTCTCCCGAAGAGAGTGGAACTATCTTGTTAGAACTGGTTAATTATGGGGTCCTGACCACAGGAATCTATGCCTCGGTGATTGAGGATAACCCAGCCTTCACATTTACGGCCTCAGAAGTAACTTTTGATGATCTTGAGGTGAACACTTCAGTAACTGCAAACGCACCTTTTGAATTTACCATGGCAGCAGACTTTGAACGCGGTACGGCCGTCTTGCAGGTAGCGGTAGGTAATGCCACCTTTGCAACCATCGATACCCTGGAATTTGAAATAGTCATTGGCGATCCTCAGGTAGCGCTTATCGATGCAGATGGTGCCATATCAGGTAGTGCTGATGTCCAGGAGTACTATCTCAGGGCAATCCAGGACAATGACATTGTTTATGCCCTCTGGGATATTGCTAGAGATGGCTTGCCCCAGGAGGAATGGCTGTTGGCCAAGCCCCAGGTCGTCTGGTATACGGGAAATACAGAACTGCCTCTGACACCAGCAGTTATTGAATTACTTACTGCCTATCAGGATGCAGGGGGTAGGTTGCTACTTTCTGGTCAGGATATGGCTGATGGGGATGAGGCTCAAGCAGCATTTCTAAGCGAATATTGTGGGGCAGTTTATTCCGAATCTCTGGATAATCTCATCTACGTTTTTGGTGATCCACAGCATGAAATAATGAGTGGCGCGGATCAATATATCGCCAATAGTTATTTTGGGGCTGAGAATCAAACCAGTCCAGATCTTGTAACTTCCTTGTCCCATAGCCATTCGCTATTTCAATATCCACTTTCAGGTTACCAGACCGCAGGTACAACGACCATCCAAAATGGTTACAAAACTATCTTTATGGCTTTTGGTTTTGAAGCATTAGCACCTCTGGAAGGTGATGCATTCGAAGCTCGTGCAGACTTAATGTCTAGATTCCTAGAATGGTTTGAGTTGGATTATGTCGGCATTGATCAAGAGACTGTTCTTCAGCCCTTAAAAGTTGGAATCAGCGAATTCTATCCTAATCCTTTTAATCCCAGTGTAACCATCAAGTATGCCATACCAGCAGGTGTAGACATATCCTTGACAGTATATGATATATCTGGGCGAGAGATCGCAAATCTTGCAAGTGGTGAGCAACCAGCTGGCAGTTATGAAGTCAATTGGAACGGTATAAATGATTCTGGTAAATCAGTAAGTACGGGAGTCTACTTTGCCCGTCTGGAAGCAGGGGATTTTAGTCAGACCATCAAAATGGTCTACCTACGCTAAAGCTTCGGCAAACAGGTATACCTCAAATAGCCTGATTTAATTCAACAACTAAAAAGCCTCGGACAAAGTCTGGGGCTTTTTTATTTCGCCTAAACAAGTTTCTAGTGTATCTGGCAAATTTCCGTCCTTTTTTGCTCAAATGTTCCATCTGTGATAGGATTGGTTCCATCTGTGATAGTCAAATCCATTACAATTCCTTAATATCTGGTCGGATATTAGGGGCAAATACTAAATAACAAATTGTGTGTTAGATTCAAACCATCACAAACTGACCTACGAACTGTATTTATTCCTTCTGATTCTCAGTACTGGTTGAAATCTAGATTAGGGGGGATATCATGCGTTATCTAATTTGTATCTTCGTTTTTACAGTAGTTGTCTCAGCTGAGGTTGAGTATGGGGGCTTTGAGCATGATGGGTATCAGCGTGAGTATATCGTTTTCACGCCTGAGAATTTTGAACCCGGTTTGCCCCTGGTCTTCAATCTCCACGGCGATGGTATGACTGCTCAAGGAATGTTAAATTTGACAGAAATGAACGAGGTTGCAGATACCGCTAATTTTGTTTTAGTATATCCTAATTCAGCAGATACCGGACCTACATCGGTTCTATGGAACAGTGGGATAACCGAGTTTGGCGATGGACCCCCGGATGTAGATGATGTTGGGTTTCTGTCAACGCTCATCGATACCATCTATGATCACTATGCCATAGATACAAATCGAGTTTATGCCTGTGGGGTCTCAGGTGGTGCAGTTATGGTCTTGCGTCTCGCAGCAGAATTAAGCGAACGCGTTAGGAAGGTGGCCACTGTTGCGGGTGTTTCAATTCCAACTATAGTTCAGGCATGTAGTACAGCCAATCCAATTTCGGCCCTCTTTATAAATGGCACAGAGGACCCATATTATGACATGTATGAATCCGGTGAAAGCTGGTTCTCGGTTATGGAATCTTTGGAGACTTGGGCAGAACAAATTCAGTGCAGTCCACCTATTGACTCTCTGATTTTACCTGATGTTGACCAAAATGATGAATTCACAGTCACGGTCTTTTCCTATAAAGATGGGGTTGATGAAACAGAAGTCATTTTCTATCGGGTTGAAGAGGCTGGTCATATGTGGCCTGGTATGCCCTATTTCTTTCCAACTCCTCCCCATGGAGATATAAATGCTTCAGAGGTAATCTGGAATTTCTTCAATTGCGAAAGCTATGAAATTCGAGGTGTTTGGGCTCATGACTTGATGATCAATGGTACATATCAAAACCCTGCTGTTGATAGTTTGACCATCAGTGCAGCAATTGTCAATACAGATAACCATGCTTATGAAGCATATGCGATTCTTAGGAATATGGATAATACGCTGATTGATAGCTTTCAGTTATTCGATGATGGCTTGCATGACGATGGGGAGGCTGGTGACGGGATTGCGAAAACACTGGTTCCTGCCCTCCAGTCTGAATCAAACTATTTTATTCAGACAACAACCCTTGATCTTGATGATGGGACATATCTGGGACCACACGACATGCAATCATTTACGACAATCGGTCCACTTGCTCTTGCATCTTTGGAACACCTCTATCCTGCTCAGGGTGCAATTCCGCCAAGTACAGCTATTTATTTTGACCTGTCGCTCGAGAATCTAGGATTAGTCGGAACCGCTGAAAATATAAGTGTTGCCATACACCCTGCTGACACAAACACAACTCTGGTTGGCGGTAGGTCCAGTGCAACATTTGGTGATATTCCAGTCGGTGAGACCACGGTAGGTCTGAGCAATCTTGCTTTACGAACAAGAGCGGACTTGGAGGATGGAACCCCAATTCTTTTCAATATCGAGATTTTAAGTCAAGGTGTGATCTTTTGGCAGGACTCAGGAATTCTTTTGGGTTATGTTGGGATTGAGGATGAGAGCTCTGGCATTCCGCAGAGCTATGACCTGAACCAGAATTACCCTAATCCCTTCAATCCCACGACCACCATCAGCTATGATCTCCCAGCGCAATCAACGGTCAAACTGACTGTCTATGATATTAGGGGTAAAGAGGTTATTACACTTCAGGATGCTGAAAAATCCCCAGGCAATTATGATGTGCAGTGGAACGGTTTGGACCAAATCGGGAAACAAGTGAGTACTGGGGTGTATTTCGCACGTTTGGATGCAGGCGATTTCACGCAAACGATTAAAATGCTGTATTTAAAATAGACCAAGGGGGTATTTTTGAAAGTCAATTTAAAATGCATGGCAATTGCTAGTCTGTTTATTGGTGTGACAGCCTATAGCTGGGGTACAAAAATTGATGATAGTTTTTACAGCACATCAATGGATAGCATCATGTTGGTCGATGTTCATTTGCCGGAAGGCTATGATGCCAATGATACAACCATCCAGTACCCAGTTATATACTGGTTGCACGGTCGTGGCGGTACTCAAAATAGCGGAAGCAACTATTCGATTCCGGCCTGGGAAGTGGGAATTGAATCTGGAGAACTTGAACCGACCATTCTTGTGAAACCAAATGGTTGGGTTAGTCCGTTTGAGGGCAGTTTTTATATCAACTCAGACTATTATGGGAACTATGAGGATTACATATCTACTGATTTGGTCGCGTATATTGATTCAGCTTACAACACGATAGCTGATAAGAAATATCGTGCTCTATCAGGCTATTCAATGGGCGGGTATGGCGCTATGTTTCATGCCTTGAAATATCCTGAACAGTTCAGTGCAGTTTCGACTCATAGTGGCGCTGGTTACTGCTTTAACTGGATGGAAGACTACATTGATGACGAAGTGATGCCAGAAAACGAAGGATCTTTAAATCCAAACGCTGGACCATATACAGGTATTCTATTCAATTTTGCTGCTGTATTCACTCCCAATCCGAATAATCCACCCTACTATCTCGATTTGGTTTGTGATAATTCTGGAGAGATCAATGATAGTGTGTTCACTATCTGGCAAGAATATTCAATCTCAAGCTTCGCCACAGAAATCGACCCGGATATTGATCTTGATATACATTTTACAGTGGGGAACCAGCCTTTACTTGATCACCTGCTTGTTCGTGGCAATCAGGCTTTTTCCGACACTCTCGATTCCTTAGGCATTCATCATGATTTTGAGATTTATGATTGTTCTCATGGTGGTGCAAACGGTTTTCTATATGAGAGACATGTTATCGGGTTTTCTTTTTTAGACTCAGTTATGTGGTATGAAGTTCCCAGAGCTTTCAATACTTCCGCAGTACCAGGCTATATCACTCCTGGTTCGGGTGAGGTTCACATTCAAACGGATGTCTCCAACCCTTTGGACTATGAAGTTAATGCATATGCATTGTTCAGGATAGCAGGTCAATCGATAACAGATTCAACTGGGTTATTCGACGATGGTGCACATGGTGACAGCAGTGCAGGTGATGGAATTTGGGGTGGGTCCTGGGCTGTCCCCGAAGGTGAGACGAATTGGCAAGTTGATGTTCAGACTGTAAACGTAGATTTGAGTGAATCATTTATTCGCCATAAAGCGGCTACATTCACAAGCATAGGACCTATCTCATTTCAGAACCTGTCATTCTCGGGGGACTCTACAGTTTATCCTGGTGACAATCCAATGCTCTTTTTGGAGGTGGTTAACGAGAGCGATAGTATTACTGTCAATGATGTTACAATAAACATCTGGCTTGATGATGAAACCTATGTTAATCCCATTGGTACAGCAGAAAGACTATATGGTACTATCGCAGCTGGAGATGCGGTAACAAACTCATTTTATTACTGGTTAAATGTTCATGCTGATTGTCCATTTGATACAAGCTTTACTATTAATCTGACTATTAGTAGTGATGGTGTAGAGTATTGGGGAGATAGTTTTCAGCT